>ERZ1106950.74-NODE-74-length-114693-cov-7.782838_pt1 | contig 114693 bp, 96 predicted proteins | sample MGYA00403675_ERZ1106950 | MGnify/ENA primary metagenome ERZ1106950 (study PRJEB35170, sample SAMEA104062410) | human gut metagenome | biome: human gut; feature: human-associated habitat; material: faeces | place: Denmark | collected 2012-06-13 ... | reverse complement strand
TCCAGAGATTGACTGCTGCAAGATTTACAGATTGCTTCGGACGGCAGCGGGGCAGGTGCAGCTTCAAAACAGGATTCCTCTGACAATGCTTCGAGCCGCCGCCTCTGTTCTGCCCGTCTGTCGGTATGTTCCTCCACATACCGGTCATCTATGTACGCCGCGATATCAGCAAACAGTTTTACGCTAAGCTGATATGCCTTCCGGTCAAAGATAACGATGTAGACCATCATCTCATTTTCCAGCAGGAATGTACTGATGGTATCGACTGCAACCTTCAGAGCCTGGTCTTTCGGATAGCCGTAAATGCCGGAGGAAATCAGTGGAAAGGCCACCGACTGACAACCATTTTCTTTTGCCAAGTTCAAAGATGTCCGATAGCAGGATTCCAGAAGCTCCTGCTCCCGATGCTTGCCATCCCGCCAGCGCGGGCCGACTGCATGGATCACATATTTGCAGGGCAGTCGGTATCCCTTTGTGATTTTTGCGCTGCCGGTTTCGCAGCCATGCAGCGTACTGCATTCTGCAAGCAGCTCCGGTCCGGCGGCACGATGAATGCAGCCGTCCACACCGCCGCCGCCCAAAAGAGAAGTATTGGCAGCATTGACGATTGCATCAACGCTCATTTTTGTAATATCGTTTCTGATAATCTGTAAGGGCATTGCTTATTTCTCCCCCTTCTGCCACCTCGTTAGATATGCTTCTTTTTCAGTTCACGAATCAACATTTCAATCTGTGCTCCTGTAAGGAACGGTGTTTTGATTGTCGATGCCCAATAAAAATTCCGCTTCAAAATTGTTTTAATCTCATTCGGAGAAAGAGCAGGCAATGCTTTAACATCTCCATTGAAATTTTCCGGCACAATCATTCTGACACTATGATATTTTTCATCACCCACTTCCGTTGGTGTGTCTGTAACTATCTGTCCAACTGCAATAATTCCTCTTCCTTTGGAATAAAAAAGAGCATAGTCATCTTTGCGAAAGCTGTCGATATACCGTTTGGCATCTCCATATGCCGCTATTTTGTTTCCGAGAATCATCTCGGATTCATTTGTATCTGAATACGAGATATTCGTATCAAACATGATTCCTTTACACGCAGAAAACTTCAACCGATTATTTTCTATTTCTGTCAGAAACTTCACCCAGTATAAAACATTCTCCGGAATGATATGAGACTTATCCGGATTGATCGCAAATTCATAGATAACCGTTGGATCTGCTGCTTTCACATTTGAATATTTCTGTGCATTCTGAACGTTTCCTTCTGTTGTAAGCAAATATACTTCGCCATTCAGGCTGGAATAGTCATCTGTATTGAGGTCAACATCACCCTTCTTTACCTGAATGTAAATATGCTTTCGGTTCAGGTCATTTGGATCAACCAAAACGCACTCATACTTTGGCGTAGCAATTTTATTTGTCGATGGAATGCAAACGTAGCCTTTCGTATCATACAGCCACAGCGCAAGTAAATCCTCAACATCTTCCGGCTGAAGCAGGCTGTAAAAATGCTTCTCACATAACGAGAGGGCTGGATCTGGATAATTGAATAGATCCAGCGATGAATTGTGGACACGGTTATACAACATCTGACTGTATTCTTCCACTCCATTTTTCTTAATTCTCTGGATGGTTGAACCCATAATAAATGATGTTGCCACAGCACCAGGAACGGATTCTTCATCCGCCTTATCTGTAGCTGGATACCAGTCTATATTGGTCAACTGATTCGCTGCATCCATCTGTACTGCATCCTCGCGAAACACCCAGGTACTGTTCGCCTTAACTCTCGCAATATAGTACTTTCCTTCATTTTTTGAGCGCATCCATAGGAGGTCTCCTTCTTTCACATCCTCTACCATGCGGCATACACTGTCGAATGATTTATACTGAGTTCTTGCCAGATTACAGTAATCCAAAAACGTATGTATCCCAGAATGTTCTGCCTGGGTTAATTCACGAAGACTCCATCCCATTGCTGCGACATGATTTTTCAAGCAATAGTCGGCAACATTTGTGCCTCCTGTATTCACCTGTAATCTCCATACTGCCATCTTGTCTTCCTCTTTCTTTTTGTATTTAGAACTTTCTCATCATTCGCTTCGATATTATTATATATCTTCCACACATAGAGTGACAGATGCAATGTACATTATTTTGCACATTTCCGATTTGGTCTTGCGGTACTCTGCATAGGAGCTTTTCTTTCATTCCAGGAGCATCGCATACTCTGCGTTCAGCTCGCTGATGCGTGGAAGCTTTTTGTCAGAGTCTGGAAACTCGGAATGATATTCGGCTTCATTGCTTTTTTCAGTCGGGGTCTGAAGAATATGAGGAAGTAATTTACGATCTGGAGCTTTCAGAAGAGGAAGGAGCTTCCGAGAAAGTTACCCGTGTGATGCAGGAACAGGGAGAAGATCTGACACCGTCCTTTACGAAATTTGACTTCGTTTTTTATCCGGAAAAGGTGGTTATGACGGTAGAACGAAACACCGATCTGATGGCCGGAGGTGATTCGGACAACATTCAGACAGGAACCTATACCCTGTTTGCATCCGACTGGATGCCGGATACTTCTGCAACAATGGAAAAGCAGGACATTCTGGCACCCTATCAGAGTGTCGAACTGGCGGCTATGGCCCGTGCTTATTATCTGAAGGAAAATCATTTTCTGGCGCCGGAGGTGGAATGTGTGAAAAATGACGACGGCACGACAACCATTCACCTTTATGAGATTGTGGAGGACGATGAGAAGGTCAGCCATACCGGCACTTCTGCCTGGTATACGGTGGACGGATATGGAAAGGGAAAGGATGATGTAATGGGAAATACGGTGGAGTTTCCGGCCATGTCCCTGGGTGAGATCGCACAATATGTGAAAACTCCCATAGCACTTACCTACAGTGAGGAGTGTGAGGCTTATAATGAATGGCAGATTACCGATGCAGCTACCATCGATGCCTGTATGAAGGCTCTGAAGCAGCTTGTCGTCGGGGAGGAGACAGAGCTTCGCACCATGGACACCGGAGAGACTCTTGCTTTCCAAATGGCGGACGGAAATGTCTGGACGCTGGATTTTGAAGCCGGAAACCTGTTGAGAAATAACACTTGTTATGAGACAGAGGGCTGGAAGAATGTTCAGAATGTGATACGGGATGATCTTACGGAGGAGGGTCTGCGATGAGATTACGAGATGGAAAGAAGGCAGGGACATTACTGCTTGCGGTGCTTTTACTGACCGGCTGTGGCGAAGCAGCAGATACAGCATCAAATGTAGGAACGGATGCCGCAGTGGATACTGTAACGACTGCTGCCGCAGACACTGCGGCAGGAACATGGGAGCTTGTGAGCATGACCTATAACGGTATGACTGTCGGCAAGGAGGATCTGGAAGAGATGGGAACTGCCATGACTCTGGATCTCCTGGAGGACGGTACCGGAACCATGGATTATGACGGGACGGTCTATGATCTGACCTGGGATGATAGCAGTATTACCATGGAGGATGTGACAGATTTCTATACGCTGGAGGATGGTGTGCTGATGCTGGCAAATGCCGATACAGAGATGGTATTTGAACGGCCAGGAAGCGTAGCAGCTGTGACTGCACCGGATGAAGAAGAGGGTGAGCAAACAGCCTCCAGCACAGCAGCATCGATAGAGGACAGCTGGACAGTCGTTCCGCTGGCGTCTGCTCAGGAGCTGGTGCCTTATAGCTGTACAGAATTCAGTATGAATATTCCGGAAGGCTGGAGCGTGAAATCTTCTGCCATGTACACCGGTATGTTTCATGCAATTCATGTTTTTGATCCGGAGAATCCGGTAAATCAGATTTTCTTTATGCTAAAAATGGAACCATTATTTTCAGATGAAAATTCCCGGGCGATGATGGCGCTTTCCAGTGATTTGTTTGGAAAATGTCCCATTCTTACGAATGTATCGACACAGGGAGTCTTTGAAATATTCCCACAGTTTGCAGACGCAATGAATGCAACTGCTGACTATGCGGATATTCAGACACCATACATTGCAGATTTTTCTGTGACAGAGAGCTTTGAAAGTACTCAGGGAATGAGCAGCGTTGCTATTTCCCCCTCCATTCTTCGGGCGGATTTTACACAGAATGGCACAACGGGAGAAGGAATGTTCACGGCGGATGTGGTTCCCTTTGCCATGGGCACGGGAATGGGATATTATTCTGTCTATAATCTGACAGTCCTCAGTGCAGAAAAGGGAACCTTTCAGGACTGGCAGCCTACTTTGAATAAAGTTCTCAGCAGTCTTAATTATACGCCGGAGTTCCAGAGCTTTGCCATGTCCCAGAGCAATCAGGCGGCCTCTACCTCCCAGGCTCTCAGCCAGTCAGCCAGTGAGATGTCCGACAGCATCATGTCTTCCTGGGAAAAACGGAACCGGAGCCAGGATATCATGAGCCAGAAGCAGAGTGATGCCACCCTGGGTTACGAGCGCATCGTGGACACTGAAACTGGAAATATTTACAAAATTGACAACGGTTTCACCGACTGGTATGACGGCTCCCGTTACAAGTCCATCACTGATGATCAGTATACGGATTCGGTGGAAGCAGTGATTCACTGGAAGTAGGGTCATTGATTTTTTAAGGCATTTGCGGTATCATGGCATGGTATAGTTTGGGATAAATAAAAGGGGTAGAGAGGGATTAAGAAATGGAAAAAAGAAACGCAAAAGCCTTATTGCCTATCGCAGTGTTTGTGGTTTTATATCTGGGACTGGGGATTCTGTTTGAATATGGCCTGAATATCGAGATGGGATTTTACAAAATTCCTGTTGTGATTATATTTTTGCTTGCACTGCTTGTTGCATGTCTGCAAAACCGGAAATTAAGCCTGAATGATAAACTGAAAATAATGGGAGTTGGAATCAGCGATCCGAACATTATTACCATGATCATTATATTTATGCTGGCTGGAATTTTTGTGGGTGTTGTTGGAAGAACATCAGCAAACAGTGTGGCATATTTTATTCTGTCACTGATACCGCCTCAGTTTGCGGTTGTGGTGCTTTTTGTAGTAAGTTGTTTTGTATCACTTGCAATGGGGACTTCCGTAGGAACCATTACTTTAATTACTCCGATTGGAATAGCCGTGTCGCGAGCATCGGGGTTTGATCTGCCGCTTTGTATTGCGACAGTCATGGGTGGTGCAATGTTTGGGGATAATCTGTCCTTTATCTCTGATACGACAATTGCCGCATGTAATGGACAGGGTTGTAAGATGACAGATAAATTTAAGGAAAACTTTTTCATTGCACTTCCGGCAGCAATTGTCAGTCTGGTGATTATTTACAGTCTGTCTGTGAAAAATTACAGTGGCGGAGTTGTGCAGGAAGAATATCATCTGATACAGGCCATTCCTTATATACTGGTACTGGCGGGAGGCATTCTTGGCTTAAATGTGTTCCTGGTACTGATTACAGGAATCATAAGTGGCTCCATCATCATGATTGCGACAGGGATGATCGTGCCGACGGATTTGCTTGGAAATATGGGAGACGGGGCAGCAGGCATGTTTGAAACCAGCATGGTTGCCATTCTGGTAGCGTCTATCTGTGCACTGATCAAAGAATATGGTGGATTTGCTGCTCTGCTATATTGGATAAAAAAAGTGTTTAAAGGGAGAAAAGGCGGACTCCTTGGCATGGGTCTGTTGGTAGGTCTGATGGATATTGCAACGGCGAATAATACAGTCGCAATTGTTATGGCAAATCCAATTGCAAAAGAAATGTCAGGAAACTACGGAATCAGCAATAAGAAAGCAGCATCTATTCTGGATACATTTTCCTGTATCTTTCAGGGAATTCTTCCTTATGGAGCACAGATGCTGGTTGCCATCTCAGCGGCTTCCGGCCTGAGTGAGACAGTCAGTGCATTTGATATTCTGCCAAGGTTGTTTTACCCGTATATGTTGTTCATCAGTTCCCTTGTCTTTATTTCTTTTGAAAAAAATGCATAACTGGAAAAACAGATAGAAAAAGAAGGCGAAAGCAATGTTCGGAGAATGTCATGCCCATGTAATCATGGACGGAATCAATTATAAAGCAGCAGTGGCACTTCATAAAGATGGTGTCTGCGAGGCAGCAGTCCGCGCCCATCTTAAGGAATGGAAAGACGCTGGAATAACCTTTGTGCGGGATTGAAATGGAGTTAGCAAAGGTCTCCTCCGATGCCGCAAGGTTCAAAAAAGACAGCTGGAAATGAATCGAGCTGTCAAAATAATTGAGGAAATCACACCAACCCTCAAAGATTGCCGTCTTATCTTCGTTTTGGGAAAGCTGATAGTTGATGTCCTGAAACTGGATGGTCAGATGGAGGGTTGCTGGTATAGCTATAAGTAATAGAATTTGACGCTACATAGGAATTATGGCTTTCTGTATTACTCGCTCATGTAGATACTCCTTCTGCTTTCGTCTGTAACTTTACAGTATTCGTTCGATGCGACGAAACCCTGTGATTGCTGACCTGTTCCACCGCATGAAGTACATGGAACGCCGTGGAAGTGATCTGCGCAAAATCGTCAGTGAAACTGAAAAGCTGCCTGGATACACAGCGGCATATAAGCCTGAATTTTCCTCAACAGCGACAGATTTCAGAGTCATCTTGAAAAATGTAAACTACAACATGTGCGGTGCTTCCGCACATGATACAGCACATGATACAGCACATGATGCCGCACATGATACATCTGTGATCAGCAAGCAAAACTGCTATTGGAATTTTGTGCAGACCCTAAAAGTCGAGATGAAATGCAAGCATATATTGATGTTTCCAGCCGTTCTCACTTCAGCAAATATTACCTCAAGCCTTTATTATCTTCTGGTAAACTTGAAATGATGTTTCCAGACAAACCCAAAAGCAAAAACCAGAAATACACTACCGTTCATTCCAAATAACCAAGAAGCAGGGCACTGGGTCTCATCTCCCATTGTCCTGCTTCTTTTTCATTCCAAATTATATTCACATCATTTACCCATACACCCAATCCTGTATCGCAAATTTCAAATTCTGCACCTTGCCCAGCAGCCAGCGGCATCCCCATCGGGCTAATCAAAAATGCCATAACCATCAAAATCACACCATTCTGCGGGGAATAGGTAATAATCACAGCCACGCCAAGCAGAGCAATTACCGTGCTTAGTAGACCAAGCACCAGACCGGATATGTAGATCAGCCCCGTGCAGAGCCAGACAAAAATCGTCAACACCAAAATGACCGGTGCAGTTATGATCATCAGCAGGCATTTCAAAATCTTCATTTCAGTTCCTCCCTCCAACGCTCCAGATACCGTTTGCACAGGGCATCCGCTTGTCTCTCATCATCTTCCGTCAACTCCCGTCTGCCTTTGGTCAGTTCAATCTCCAGATAAGTCCGGTAATCATCGGCTAAGAGGTCGAACAGTTCCTTGGGAGTATGGCACACCTCGCCAGAGCAATAGTGAAAATCTTGGTCAAATTCAACTCTTACACATCCATGGCGGCTGATATAAACTTCTATGGTCACGTCTGCGGTCAGGTAATCCGCAAAAATCTCCAGCACCTTTTCAAAGGTCAGCATCTGTTTTCACTCCTTTGCTACGCTTCTTATTCTACTCATATTATCCGGTGCGGACAGGCAAAAGACAAGGATACAGACAAAAAGAAAAAGTCAGCATTATAAACCCGCCCGGTCTCATGCACTTTGCGGGTCAGCTGATTTAAGTTGTTGCTGCTTCGACGCATCAGGGAGAAACCAACTTCTTCAGCTCCGGCAGATCCAGTTTGACCACATACCCATCCAGTGCCATTTTCCGCAGATAAGCGCTCAAATTCTCTGTCCCGTATTGCTGCATCTTTTGATGGATCAGTTCCAGTTCTTCTGCGGACACCCAAAACAAAACCGGCACATCCCGCTTGCGCTTTGCCATGGTTATCGCACCTCCTCATCTCTTTTGCAAAGTTGGTGCGGTTATCCACCATCGTCAGCAGGATACCGTCAATCTGGAGCTTTGGATTGATCTGCCGTTTCACCTTACTGACCGTAGATAGAAGCTGTTCCAGCCCTTTTGCGGGCAGATACTCTGCCTGAACGGGAATGATGATCCTATTCGCAGCGGCCAACGCATTGACTGTGAGCATACCAAGGGAGAGCTGGCAGTCGATGAGGATATGGGAGTATTGCCCCTTCAGTGTGTCCAGATATTGCCGTAAAATCGTTTCACGGCTCATGGCGTTTACCAGAGAAACCTCCATACCGGAAAGCTGAATATCCGCAGGCATCAGGTCAACGCCTTCTGCATGATGCAGAATACCTTCTCCGGGGCGTATAGGCTGATCCATCAGAATTTTGCCCATTGCATCCGACAGTGTAAATGGCAGCTTGTCTGGTTGCGGATTTCCCAAGCTGATTGTCAGGCTTCCTTGCGGGTCCCCGTCGATCAGAAGCACTTTCTTTCCGACCTGTGCCAGACCTATTCCCAAGTTCGCACAGGTTGTTGTCTTGCCAACGCTTCTCCGCTCCCGCTCCGGTCGGCGCTGAACATGTGCCACTGGCACATAGCGCCCTTTCTGGTTGGCGATGGCGATGATTTGTGTGTTCATGACTTCACCTCATTTCTGATTGTTGCTGTTGTTTCTGGAAATAGAAAAAGCCGCCACTTCAAAATTAACAGTGAAGTGACGGCTCTTTCTATCGCCGGAATACGAGTTCCTGAAATGAAAAAAGCACCCAGCATTTATACTGTGTGCTACATCAAATTCATATTCAATTATTCAAATTAGCTCAAACTATGCCAAACTGCCACAGCCAAAAAACGAGGGGAAGGAGGGCTGAAAAGCACCCCAAAAATCGGCTCTCGGTTAACCACTTTGGGAACCACTTCCCCCTCTTTTTGCCCTCTTTTTAGCCAGTTAACCACTTGCGGACCACTAAAAATTGGATGAAATCGGCTCTCGTTTTGCCAAATTTGGTCAAACCATATCAGCCTGTTTAGATATAGCAAAAGCCCGGAAAACCTTGATTTTCCGGGCTTTTTGAACCATTTTGATATAGTCTGAGCAGTCGATTATCGCTTGCTGAACTGCGGAGCGCGACGAGCGGCTTTGAGGCCGTACTTCTTTCTTTCTTTCATACGCGGATCTCTTGTTAAGAAACCAGCTTTCTTTAATACCGGACGGTACTCGATGTCTGCGTGAAGCAGAGCTCTGGAGATACCATGACGGATAGCGCCTGCCTGTCCGGAAACTCCGCCGCCGCGAACGTTAACGATAACGTCGAACTTATCAGCTGTCTCTGTTGCTGCTAACGGCTGACGAACGATGAGCTTTAATGTCTCAAGACCAAGATACTCATCGATATCTCTCTTGTTGATTGTGATCTTACCTGTTCCCGGTACAAGATATACTCTTGCGATAGATTTTTTTCTTCTGCCTGTTCCGTAATATTTTGTGCTAGCCATTATGAATTTCCTCCTTTCAGACCTCTAATTAAAATTTGATTTCTAAAACTTCCGGCTTCTGTGCTGCCTGCTCGTGATCCGGGCCAGCGTAAACGTGAAGTTTTGTGATCATGCTTCTTCCTAAAGGTCCCTTCGGGAGCATTCCCTTAACTGCTAACTCGATAACCTTCTCCGGCTTCTTCTCGAGCATTTCTCTTAAAGTTGTTTCTTTCATTCCGCCTACATAGTCGGAGTGGCTGTAGTAGATCTTCTGGTCTAACTTCTTACCTGTAACTTTGATCTTGGAAGCGTTTGTTACGATCACGTAATCGCCGCAGTCGATGTGCGGAGTGTAGATCGGTTTGTTCTTTCCTCTTAAGATCTTTGCTACTTCTGATGTCAGACGACCTAATGTATATCCTGTAGCGTCAACTACGTACCATTTTCTCTCAATTGTTGCTGGACTAGCCATAAAGCTCTTCATGGGTTGACCTCCTGTTTGTACTAAATCAATCAATGTTCCTTTATCGTAAAATACTGTTTCCGGGGCTTTGGCTACAGCATTTTCAACCGATGTCACAGTTATACATTATATTATACATGGCCGGGTGTGTCAACCGTTTTTCTTCAAAATTTCGATTAAATTTTCCCGAAAAACCTATATTTTATCGTGGTTTTGGCATGGTCCTCTTTATCGTTCCCCGATACACGATCTCAGCCACAACTGCTGCCGCAAACTCCGTGATCCAGAACGCATTCCAGACTGCTCCGCCGCCGAACAGATGGCAGAGAATAAAGGCGGACGGAAGGATGACTACGATATAGCGGAGCAGGGAGATCACAAGGGACTGGACACCCATGCCGATTCCCTCCAGGGCACCAGACGCTGTTACGGAGACCGTTGAGACGATGAATCCGGCGCTGATGATCCGGAGGGCCGCGCCGCCTGCTGCGATGGTCTCCGCGTTGTCGGTAAAGGCACCGATCAGCGTGTTGGAGATTGTAAGGCAGAGCACCGTTCCTGCTGCCATAATTACGCCGGCCATAGCTAACGTTATCTTATAGATCTTCCTGACTCTCTCACGCTCTCCGGCGCCGAAATTGTAACCGATCACCGGCCGCATCCCCTGGATGATGCCGCTGGCCGGGAAATAGAGGAAGGTCTGCAGTTTATAATAGATTCCGAGAATGACCACATAGCTTCTGGAATACTGCGCCAGCAGACCATTTAACACAAAGATCATGACGGAGGGCAGTGCCAGATTGAGGATCGCCGGGATCCCGATCCCGTAGAGCTTCTTCATCGTATTTCCACCGGGAATCTTATACCTTGCTTCCAGCTTTACCGGAACCGGACCTCGGAAATAGAAGGCAAGGTAGACTGCGAGCGAGATAAGCTGCCCCACACCTGTGGCAATTGCCGCGCCGGAGATTCCCATTTTGGGAAAGAATGCCAGTCCAAAGATTAAAATCGGATCCAGAATAATGTTTGTAATGCAGCCGCCAATCAGGGCAATCATGGACACCTTCATCCGCCCCACTGCCTGAAAGATCTTTTCGAAGGCCAGTCCTGCCATGATGATCGGTGAAAACAGGAATGCGACGGATGCGTAGCGCACACCGTACCGGATGACCTCCTGATCGCCTGTGAACCTCCCAAGGAATCCTGGCATGATAACGATGCAGATCACAGAGAGGATGATCCCGTGGATCACAGACAGGACAACACCCTGAGTCGCTGCCCGGCGCGCTTCATTCTCTTTTCCGGCACCTCTCGCTGTGGCGATCAGAGCGTTGATCCCCACCCCGAAACCGATGGCCATGGCATTGATGAAATTCTGGATCGGAAATACCAGAGACAGCGCTTCCATGGCATTCTCGCTGATCCGGGCGACAAAATAACTGTCTACTATATTATAAAGGGAATTCACCAGCATGGACAGGACCATGGGCATTCCCATTCCGAGGAGAAGAGGAAAGATCGGCTTCTCCTTCATGAAAGTTTCATTCATGATTCTAATCTCCCATATAATTTTTAAAGTAACGGTTCCATATGTAAAACTTCGTTGATATAAGCAATAAAAAGAATGTACCTCGACACATTCTTGCGCCGAGCGCAGTCACTTGCGACAATCTGCATCTTCGCGCGAGTACACATCATTGGCACGTAGTTCCTTTTTGTTTAGCGGGAAGTTCTATCGAAATTTTCTGTTAAACAAAAAGCGCCACACAACCACCCATAAAGCTTTTAGGTGATTGTGTGGCGAAAAAAGTTCTTCTCTAAAAATCCACACGAGTTTTAACGTCTGGTAGAATAACATAGATTTCGGATTCTGTCAACTATCCGGAGCCCGAAGACTCGGTGATCCGAACCTCTCACTCTCGAGGGCCCGAACATCTCACTTCCGCATCTGTCCGGCAAAATCTGCCATGTCCGATGCTGGCAGCTGATCACACATCTGCGATGCTGCGATTCCTTCTGTTTCACAGCGATTTCGTACCTTGCTTCTTTTCCTCCAGATAATCATTTAACTCCGCGTTCTTCACATTCGTGATAAACATATGACCCGGAGCGTGGGTGATGACGATCGGCGGCTTCGCCCGCTCGATGGCTGCCTGTGGGGTCACGCCGCAGGCCCAGAATACCGGGATCTCGCCCTCGCGGATCTCCACTGGATCTCCATAGTCCGGATGGTCGATATCCTTGATGCCGATCTTTTCCGGATCGCCCATGTGGACAGGACCACCATGAACATTCGGGAACTTCTCCGTGATCTCCGCCGCTTTCTTTGCGTTCTCCGGCGTCATCGGGCGCATGCTGCATACCAACGGACCCTCGAAGACTCCTGCTTTTTCGCACTCGATATTCGTCTTATACATCGGGACATTTCTTCCCATCGAGATGTGACGCACGTCGATTCCGGCCTGTAAGAGCGCCTCCTCGAAGGAAAAGCTGCAGCCGATAAGAAAACCAACGAAATCATCCTGCCAATATTCAGAAGCATCTGTCACTTCATCGACCTTCACGCCGTTTTTATAGATAAAGTACCGCGGAATATCGGTAACGATATTCGCTCCCTCGCCCATATCATGAACCAGCGGGGAGCCGTCCATGATCTCGAGGATCGGACACGGTTTCGGATTGCGCTCCGCGAACTTTTTAAAGTCCTCCGCATATTTTTTCGGCAGGATCACAAGGTTTGCCTGTGCGTATCCCCCGCACATTCCGGCTGTCGGTTCTGTGATCTCGCCGTCACGGATCTTTTTCCAGATCTCTTCCGGTCTTGTCGTTCTGTAATCTCCCATTTTACGTTACCCCTTTCTCCTATGCCGTTCTTTTCGTTTCCGGCATCTTAAGTTTCCTGTTTCCCGCGACCCATTCTGCTGAAACGCTTCGCCGATCAGGTCATTTTCCGGTCTGCATCCCCATATTTTTTACCGGAATCTCACAACCTCTTTTTCAAGCTCCACAAGAAACTCTTTTCCATTTACGGAGATCTTATAGGTTCCCGCCTTTACCCATGCGGTCTTGTTCGCCTCGGATGCCGCTGCGATCGCCACCGCCTGCTCATCATCCGCCGGTTCCACCGGGGTATTCAGTCTCTTCGCAAGCGCGCTGAACTCTTCTTTTTCCTTACAATAGAGCTCCTGCGCCTCATCCACCGTAACTTTCTCAAAATGGATCTTCATTCCCGGCATGCACTGGGCAAGCACCGGAAGGTCCACAGAGATCACGTTGGCGATCTTTGTGTAGCCGCCTGTGGTCTGATGGTCCGCCATCATGACGATAGGATTTCCGTGGGACGGAACCTGGACAGCGCCGAAGCTGATGCCGTCAGTGATGATGTCACCGCCGTTTTTATGCTCGATCACATCGCCTTCCATGCGGCAGCCCATGCGGTCATACTCGTTGGAGATCGTGTAGGTGCTGTTTAAGAAGGTGTTGATTCCCTTATCTGTAAAACAGTCGTCCTGCGGGCCCATAACGACTCTGAGTGTCCATTCCTTTGCCCCGTAGGACGGAAGTCCGTATACACGCTCGGCCATATGCGGGAGCCAGGATGCAGGAGCGCGGAAAGCGATCTCATCGCCGGTTCCTAATTTTCTTCCCTCGTATCCGCCGACTTTTGATTTCAGGTTCGTGGATCTGCTTCCCATAACGACCGGGATATCAAGTCCGCCCGCAAAAGCGATATACGCACGGCTTCCGCCGTACATGCCCATGAAGCTCAACGTCTGGCCCGCTTTTACCAGGACCGCACGGTATCTCTCCACCGGTTTTCCGTCGATCTTTGCCCCGAGGTCGCCGCCTGTCACCGCGATGATCTCATCTTCTGTAAATTTCATCGTCGGGCCCATCATCGTGATCTCGATGACTGCCTCGTTCGTATCATTTCCAACAAGGATATTGGCGAGTGACGCTGCCCTGGTATCCATGACACCAGATACGGACATTCCAGTCTCCTGATATCCGTAACGTCCCATGTCCTGAACCGTTGTCAGGAATCCGCCGTTTATGATCTGAATGCCCATCACTCTGCCTCCTTATCATATACTACATACTGATATGTATCGTTCTCCACCTGTTTTTCGATGGCTTTGTACTCTTCTTCCGTCACCGGGCGGAATTTGATATACTGTCCGGACTCCAGGAGTACCGGTTTTTCCCGCTCGGAATCATACAGCTTTAACGGAGTTCTTCCGATAAGCTGCCAGCCGCCCGGGGATGCCACCGGATAGATTCCAGTCTGCTCTCCGGCGATTCCCACGGAGCCGCCCTCGATCTTTACGCGCGGACTCTTCAAACGCGGAGTCGCGATACGCTTGTCCATGCCGCCGAGGTACGGGAATCCCGCGATAAATCCCAGCATGTAGATCAGGTACTCTTCGGAGGAGTGGATCTTTACGACTTCCTCTTCCGTAAGTCCGTTATGCTCTGCCACATTCGCAAGGTCCGGTCCCATCTCCCCGCCGTAAAGCACCGGGATCTCGATCACCGTTGGCGGCGGGATCTGGATGCTGCCCATGGAGGACAGAACCTGCTCAAATTTTTCTGTCAGTGCTGAGAACCGGATCACTTCCGGCTTGTATACAACGAGAAGGGAACGATAAGTCGGTACGGTCTCGACGATTCCCTCAATCTGTTCTTTCTCTAACGCGATCTTGAATGCGCGGATCTTCCGGTTGATCTCCGGACTGATCTCATTTCCAAATTCCACGGTAACTGCGCAGTCACCGGAAACCAGATATCTTACATTTCCCACAGCGAGTCTCCTCTCTATACATTTGCGGCTGTTTGACATTTGTAAGATGTCAAACAGCTGCACTCTTTTCCCTATAAACTTAAGTTTTTAATCTCCACACCTTCCGCGATCAGTGTCTCACGGATATTCTTTACGAACTCCAATGCCTTTGGGTTATCTCCGTGAACGCAGATAGAGTCTGCCTTGATCGCGATATCGTTTCCGTTGATGGACTCGACTTTTCCTTCTTTTACCATACGGATCACACGTTTGATCGCGAGATCTTTGTCCTTGATCACTGCGCCCGGAAGCTTTCTTGATACGAGAGTTCCGTCATCGTTGTAAGCGCGGTCAGCGAAGACCTCACTTGCAGCGCGGAGACCGACTTTTTCTGCTGCCGTGATCATCTTGGAACCTGCAAGTCCCATGAAGATGATGTCCTTATCGACCTCATAAACTGCCTCACACATCGCGATGGCTAACTTCTCGTCAACAGCTGCCATATTGTAAAGAGCGCCGTGCGGTTTTACATGCTGGATCTTTACGCCGTGGGCGGTACAGAACGCCATGAGAGCGCCCAGCTGGTAGCGGACATAAGCTTTCGCTTCATCCGGCGTCACTGCCATATTGCGGCGTCCAAATCCCACAAGGTCCGGGAATCCCGGGTGTGCGCCGACGGCTGTTCCGAACTCTTTCGCCAGAGCAACGGTCTTTTCCATCACCATCGCGTCACCTGCGTGCCAGCCACATGCCACGTTTGCGGAGGAGACGTATTTTAAGATCTCCTCATCCATTCCGATCGTATAATTTCCAAAGCTTTCTCCAAGGTCACTGTTTAAGTCTACACGGTACATAAAATTTCCTCCTTGCTTTCCCTGCCGGTATTTTCTAAATTTCCTATCTACTATTTTAAACGACTTGCATCACAATCTCAATACATAATTAGCCGAACATCTTTAAGATTCCCGGAAGAGCTTTGATTCCGGAGAATCCTGTGAGCAGTACCACGCATACACCTAAAACGATGAGGATCGTCGGATGTTTGTAATCCTCGCCGACGATCTTCTTGTTTCTGCTCGCGAGGAGAATCGTTAAGAGTGTCAGCGGAAGGATCAGTCCGTTTAAAGCGCCCGCAAGTACGAGAAGTGCTGCCGGCTTTCCGAGGATCGCCATGATCAGTGTGGATGCTGTGATAAATCCGATCACGAACCACTTTTCATTCTTCATGATAAACGGATGAAGAGTCTTTAAAAATGAAACCGATGTATAAGCCGCGCCGATGACGGATGTTGTAGCGGCGAAGAAAAGGACAAGACCAAAGATCTTATATCCGATCACGCCAGCTCCGAGACGGAACGCGTCTGCTGCCGGATTTGAAGCGTCGAGTGTCACATCCGGGTTTGCTGTCACGACACCGAGAACCGCAAGGAACAGCAGGATTCTCATGATTCCGGAAACGCTGACACCCATTAAAACGGACTGGCGTACATGCGGAAGATCTTTCTTTCCGGAATATCCGGCGTCAAGAAGACGGTGCGCACCGGAGAATGTGATATATCCGCCGCAGCTTCCTCCGAGAAGCGTGATGAGCGGAAGGACAAGGGCACCCACATCGCCCGGGTGGAAAATACTGCTCACAGCGTCCCCTACCGGAGGTTTGGATTTGATCGCCACATAGAGAACTACGATGATCATGATACTTCCAAGGTATTTTGTCAGCTTATCCATGCTGGCCTTCGCGTCCTTGGAGAGGAAGATCAGGATTCCGATGATTCCCGCGATAAAGGTTCCAACCGTCGTCGGTATTCCGAACAATACGTTGAGTCCCAGGGCGCCGCCTCCGACGTTTCCGATGTTGAATGCCAGACCGCCGAGGGCAACCATGAACGCGATAAAGTATCCGAGCCCCGGAAGGACTTTATTTGCAATATCCTGTCCGCGCATGCCGGACACACCGATCACCGACCAGATATTTAACTGTGTCGTCACATCCAGCAGAATCGTACAGACGATCACCAGAGCGAAAACGCTTTTATACTGAGCCGTAAATGTGGAAGTCTGTGTCAGGAATCCCGGTCCGATCGCGGATGTCGCCATCAGGAACGCAGCTCCCATCAAGGTCGTCATGTTGCTGTGTTTTTTCTTTTCCCCCATAAATGAGTACCCCTTTCGTATCTTTTCTACAACTGATACCTTGATTTTATCTGACTTTTTAGCGATATTCAACTATATTTTTCGGTTTGGGAAAATCTTTTTAAAATTTTCAAAAAAATCGTGCGAATCCGCTCATTTTCAGCGAGCGATTTCGCACGATGTGAATTTTTGCACGTTTTCAATTGTTCAGCAGATCTGCGCCCCTGCCGCGAGGGCCGTAAGATTTCAGTCTTCCTTATCAAGTCTTCTCTTCATGGAGAATCTTGTGATCCCCAAAAGGGCCGCCGCTTTTGTCACGTTGTTTCCGCAGAGCTTCAGCGCCTGGTCCATGTAGATCTGTTCCAGCATGGAAACCTCCTGATCGAGACTGATCGGTCCTTTCCGAAGATCCTTTAGCGCAAACGGTTCTCCTGTCCGGGTATCATCTTTCCAGTCCACCCGTTTTAATTCCACATGTTTTTCAAGCACGTCCCCCTGACAGAATAAGAAGCAGCGCTCAAAAATATTTTTCAGTTCCCGAACATTCCCTTTCCAGTCATACAAAAGCAGCTCCCGCATAAAATCAGGATCCACATGGGTGATATTCTTTCCAAACATGCCGTTATAATATTTCAGGTAATAATCGCAGAGTGCCGGAATATCCTCTCTCCGGTCCCGTAACGGCGGGATCACAAGTTCCATGACATTGATCCGGTAGAAAAGGTCTTCCCGGAATTCCCCCTGCTTTACGGCGTGTTCCAGATTCCGGTTTGTCGCCGCGATCACCCGGGCATCTACTTCGATGTCCTCCAGACCACCCACACGCTTGAACTTCTTATGGTCCAGGAACGTGAGGATCTTTGTCTGCATGGACAGGGGAAGTTCCCCGATCTCATCTAAGAACACGGTTCCGCCTGCTGCCAGCTCGATCAGGCCCTTCTTCGTCTTCATAGCACCCGCAAAGGCCCCCCGCTCATAGCCAAAGAGCTCGCTCTCCATCAGATGTTCCGGAATTGCGCTGCAGTTGATGCGGACCATCAGGTGGTCCCTCCGGTCGCTGCAGGCATGGATCAGGGACGCCGCAACCTCTTTTCCCGTTCCGGTCTCGCCCCGGATCAGAACATTCACCGTGGAATTCTTTCCGAGAAGTCCGATGTGGCGCCGGATCCGCATCGCGGCGTCGCTGACTCCGATAAATTCCTGCGTTTTTCCCTTTAGAAACTCCAGGGATTCCCGATCCTGCATCTGACCAATGCAGCGGCTGGCGATCCGGTCGATCTCGTCAATATCAAAGGGCTTTAAAATATAGTCGTAAGCGCCGCGCTTCGTCGCCTCCACCGCCTGGGCAACAGAGCCGTACGCCGTCATCAGGATCACCTGGACCTCCTCATCGGCGGAACGGAACGTGGATATCTCGTCGATCCCGAGGCTGTCCTGCAGGCGGTTATCCAGGAGGATCACCTGCGGATGGAACGTTTTCATCTTCTCGAGAGCGTCCTTCACCGTTTCCGCCGACTGGGTCTCGTATCCCCGGTCCTTCAGGCCTTCCTCCAGCGTAAACCGGATCAGAAATTCGTCATCAACGATCAGTACCTTTTTCATGTTCATCCCTGCTTTCAAAAATCAGGCGCACCGTTGTTCCGCAGCCCGGAGCGCTTTCCATTTCCATTTTGCCGTGGTTCTGCTCGATCAGCCGGTTTACGATCGCCAGACCAAGCCCGACGCCGTTAATGCTCTTCGTGTAGAACGGTTCTCTTGCACGTTTCAGTTCCTCTTCATTCATTCCTTTTCCATTGTCGGAGACGCAGAATGTAGTCATACCTCCGTCGGAAGACACTGAGAGACGGATCTTCCCCGTGCCGTCCCGGCTGACCGCCCGCATGCTGTTCGTCAGAAGATTGTACAGCATCTGGCGCATTTCATTCTCATCGGCAAACACCTCACATGCCGCGCAGTCTGTCTCGAACATGACATTCTGCTGTTCGCACTCCTTCGCGTAGATGGATGCCACCTCCCGCAGCACCGCATCTGCCGGAAAGACATGTCTGTGGTTTTCCTTCTTCACCGACAGCGTAAACAGGTCATTGATCAGCCCAGTCACCCGGTCGATCTCATGGAGCATGCTGTCGCAGAGAAGCTTTTCATTCTCCTTCACCGCCCGTCCGCCCAGGACCTGGATCCCGGAACGGATCCCGGCCAGCGGATTCTTGATCTCGTGGGCCAGCGCCGATGACATCCGGCTCGTATACTCCATTTTTGTGTAGTTATCAAGGTTTTTCAGAAGATTCTCAAAGGTTCTTGCAAGCTGGCCGATCTCGTCCTTTCTCGCTGTCTCCGGAAAGCTGTACTCCCGGAACCCGTCCTTGTTCTCATCGAGCTTTTTACACGCTGCGCCCATGCTGCGGATCGGTTTTGTGAGACTCCAGGCGAGGAACACGCTGACCTGGACGATGACCAGGAGACTGGCCACAGCGCCCACAATGACGTAATTCTGTTCTTCCAGGATCGCGTTCTCGAATGACTTTTTATCCATCCAGTATTCCAGACGCCACCCCAGGGAATTTCCACTGTCCGCGTACAGGAGTTCCATGTTCCCGTCCGGCATCTCCTCGTCCCCTGTGATGACCGTACCGTCGGCAGCCATGATCCGCACCGCCGGATCATGATAGAAATTATACTTCTGCCGGATCTCATCCTCACTCAGTTTTCCCTGCAGATAGTAAATATCCGCCTCCATGCCGCGGATCGTGGTCCTCGCGTACTCTTTTCTGTCCTTAAGCTTTTCTGTATATCCATTATACACCGAAATAGCACAGAATGCACAGACCACCAGAATTCCCACCGTGACGAACGGCAGCATGATCTCATGCTCGATCCTGCAGAACCATGATCGAAACAGTTGTTTTTTCTTTCCGCTCATTCTTCTGCCCCTCTCTTCTTCTCAAACATCGGGATCACAACATAGACCGCCGCCGCGCACAGTGTTGCCGGAAATGCCCAATAGACCTGAAGCTCCATTTTCCAGAACAGGACGGAGCAGATCAGTCCCGTAAAGAACGCTCCCACCGCCCCGGCTTTCGTTCTCCGCTTCCAGTACAGTCCACCGTAGATCAGAGGGGCAAGCGCCGCCGAGAATAATCCCCAGATGTCCGCTCCGAAGGACAGCATGTCCTCCGGCGGATTTACGGATAAGATCAGAGCAGCCGTGCCACCTATGAAGATAAATACCCGCGCCAGGATGAGGATCTGTTCCTCCGACATCTTCTTTTTTGTGATCTGGGCAGCCACATCGTAGGACAGCATGCAGCCGATCAGGTGAAGCTGGGAGTTCGCCGTTGAGACACAGGCGCCGATCACGCTGATCAGAAAGAAACCGCTGAACGGTGTGTTCATGAGATTGACCACTGCATAGATAAATACGTCATCCGCGGAGCAGTAATTTTTCAGCTGCGGAAAGAGGATCCGCAGTCCAAGACCGATCTGGGTCAGTGCAAAGTACAGCACGCACAGGAATATCAGTGCATGCAGGATCATGTGTTTTGCGGTTTTTTTATCCTTCGCCGCCAGGATCCTGACCATATACTGGGGATTCGACGCCAGTCCCATTCCCCAGCCGAAGAACATGGAGATATATACGAAGATTCCAATCTCCGCTGTCTGATTTTCAAAAACGCCCTTGCTCTTTATGAGTTCATGCACAGTCTGATCCGTCAAAAACCAGTGTCCCGGAACGTTTTTTACGATAACCAGATACAGAACCCCGATGCTCACAGAGAGCATAATCAGATTGAGGCAGTCCGACTTCGTGACGGAGTTAAAGCCGCCGAAGCTCGAATAGAGGATAAAAAGATAGACAAGAAAGACAGCTACCTTGTAATTGATATTCAGCAGGCTGGATACCGCGATTCCAAATCCCTTGATCTGTATCATCAGATAAAAGATATAACCGCAAATCATGAATACAGCCGATGCAGTCTGCAGAAATTTCGAATGATGCTTTTTTCCGATCAGTTCCGGAATCGACAGGACATCATTCTCATAAAGCCTGTCTGTGATCAGATACAGAAATCCTGCTCCGATAAACCACGGGATGACCGACGACGCGATGACGGAGAGTCCACTGTGGTATACGTTTCCCGTAAATCCCAGAATCGTCGCCGCAGAGACCCAGGTTCCGACAAATGTGAAAAACAGGCGTTTTTCGTCATTTTTTCTCTCACCGACGAAAAACTTGGAGAGAGAATCGCTTTCTGAAAAGGAGAGCTTTCCGATGACCAGGAACACAACGGAATAGATGACAAAATAGATCAATTGGATCAGTACCTGGTTCATAGCGCTCTCCCCGTATATTCCGTTCCGTAGCTGCCGTCATCCAGCCTGCGGAGTCGGTAATATCCATAGCTTTCCGTCTCCGACACCTCATACCCATCCGGGACCGTCACAAACACTTCCTTCGCCCCATTCCGGTATGCCTGATGCACCATGCGGCGGATCAGGCGGGGGAGTTCTTCCGGTTCGGAGAACCTGATCCGGACGCAGGAGATTCCGTCGGATTCCAGTTTACTCTGGTCCAGAACAGCGTCCCAATGTTCATTTCTCCCAACGATCTCCTTTGGGATCTCCCTCTCATACTCGATTCCCACAAGTGTCAGCCCCTTCGCCGGAGCAGTCTGTCCCGCCTCTTTGCGGTTTCTTGCCTCCAGTACCTCTTTCACATGTTCCGGCTCCCACTCGCCGGTTCCGACTTTTAAGAGTGTTCCTGCTATGATCCGCACCATGTTGTAGAGGAATCCGCTGCCGCAAAGGCGAATCGTTACGATGTCCTCATCATTCTTTTTCACCTCGGCCCCGTAGATCGTCCGGACCGTCTCCTCCGCCTGGTGGTTTGCGGCGCAGAAGCTGATAAAATCATGTTCCCCGATGAGATATTTTGCCGCCTCATTCATCTTTTCCACGTTTAACGGGTAATAGCAGAAATGGGCGTAGAGGCGTCTTGTCGGGATCTCGATCTTACAGTTTAAGATCTGATACTCGTAGGTCTTTACGCAGTTCTGCTTTCTCGGATGCCAGTCCAGGGGAACTTCCTCGGATTCCACCACACGGATATCCTCCGGAAGTCCGCGGTTTACCGCGTAACAGAATTTATCTCCCGGGATCCGGCTCTCCGTGTCAAAGACCGCCACATTACCGCGCGCATGGACACCGGAGTCCGTCCTGCTTGCCCCAATGACGCAGACAGGCTCTTTCAGAAGATCCGAAAGAGCCTTATTTAACATCTCCTCTATGGTAACGCCGTTGGGCTGGAGCTGCCAGCCCTTGTATGCGGTGCCGTCATAGGCCACCGTCAGTTTGATTCGTCTCATAGCTTTATTGTTTTCCCTCTGCTGCCCGTGGATCCCCGGGCAAATTTACTTTTATACAAATCCAGCAGCTAATTTGCAGCCCAATCCAGTTCTGCCCGGTTTTCCGGACAGAATCAGATATCCAATTACTTTTTCCCGGCTGAAATCGTTCATTTCTTGTAACTATTCAGTACCTTCATAGTTACGTGCAAAAATCCATTCCAGATCAGCTTCGCTGATGGGATTTTTGCCTTCCAGCCTATGTTTCCTTACGGTCAGCGCAGCAAGTGCGCAGACCTACTGAACAGTTACCATTTCTTTACAAAACGACCTTAAGCAAAATTGCCACCACAAAATACACCAGATACGCCCCATAAACCATGTGGTCTCTCTTCGCGTACTTGAGCGGTTTCATCTTTGTTCTGCCCTCGCCGCCGCGGTAGCATCTCGCCTCCATGGCCATCGCGAGGTCCGTGGCACGGCGGAATGCGGATACAAAAAGCGGTACAAGAAGCGGTACCATGGATTTCGCCTTCTGGATCAGGTTTCCACTCTCAAAATCTGCGCCTCGCGCCATCTGCGCCTTCATGATCTTATCCGTCTCCTCGATCAGGATCGGGATAAACCGGAGCGCGATGGACATCATCATGGACACCTCGTGGACCGGAACACCGACCTTCTTTAAAAATCCAAGGCTCTTTTCCAGACCGTCTGTCAGCTGGTTCGGCGTCGTTGTGAGCGTCAGGATCGTGGATCCCATAACGAGATAAACAAGACGGATCGCCATAAATGCCGCAAACCGGAGACCTTCCCAGGTCATCTGCAGGAAACCGATCTTAAAGATCGGGGTACCCGGCGTCAGGAACAGGTTGAAGCTGACGCTGATGAGAAGCAAGAACACGATGGATTTTAAGCCCCGCACCATGAATTTTACCGGGACATTGGAGAGCTTGATCGCCGCGATCAGAAAGATCGTCGCCGCAAGGTATGCCCAAAGGTTGTCCGCGATAAATAAGGTTACAATGTATACAAGAGTTCCAAATAATTTTGTTCTCGGATCCAGCCTGTGAAGCAGGGAATCAACCGGGTAGTACTGTCCAAGTGTGATATCTCTTAACATGTCTTTTCCTCCCCGGCTGTCTTTTCTGTGATGTCCGCATTCCCAGAAGCTGTTCCGGCGGCGTTCCCATGACCTGCGTTCTCGGAATCTGCTCCAGCTGTGCTTACCTGAGCTGCATTTCCGGAACTTTTTCCATTCTTTTCGTGCCAGATCTTAAGGATCGCATTCTTCGCCTCTTCCACCGTCGTGATATCCGGATCCAGCGGGATCCCCTTGTCGATCAGCTTGTGCACCACATAGGTGATCTGCGGCGCCGCAAGGCCAATGGCTTCCAGCTCTTTATAGTGGCGGAATACTTCCTTCGGGGTTCCGTCGAAGACCTTCTCGCCGTGGTTCATGACTACAAGACGTGACACATAGCGCGCCACATCCTCCATGCTGTGGGAGACGAGAATGATCGTCAGCCCCTGCTCGTTATGGAGCTTTTGTACGAGTCCTAAAATGTCGTCGCGGCCTTTCGGGTCGAGGCCGGCTGTCGGCTCATCTAAGATCAGGACCTCCGGCTTCATTGCGAGAACACCCGCGATAGCCACTCGACGCTTCTGTCCGCCGGAGAGGTCGAAGGGGGACTGCTTATAAAAGCTCTCATCGAGTCCCACCATGTCCAGCGCCTCTTTCGCGCGCTTCTCGATCTCCTCCTTCGGGAGTCCCAGATTCTTCGGTCCAAAGCAGACATCTGAGAATACATCCACCTCAAACAGCTGATGCTCCGGATACTGGAATACCAGCCCCACATGGCTGCGGAGCTCTTTCATGGAATATCCCTCTTTATAAATACTCTCTCCGTTATAGAGGATATCTCCGCTCGTTGCCTTTAAAAGTCCGTTTAAATGCTGGGTCAGTGTTGATTTTCCGGAGCCGGTATGCCCGATGAGTCCGATAAACTCGCCGTCATGGATCGTGAGATTCACGTCTTTTAACGCATACTGTTCGAAGATCGTTCCCTGCCCGTATATATGATTCAGGTGTTTAATTTCGATTGACATATTTCCTCCACGGTAACTGTTCCGTTTTTCATCTTAAACAAGATGCCTGGCAGCAGTTACGAGTCAAATTACAGTTGTTTTTGTAACTGTTTTACTTCAGGATCGGAACAAGTTTATCCACCAGCTCATCAATGGAGAGAATTCCGTATGGAAGATCCATTCCGGCTTCCTTCAAGTCATCCGCAAGCTCTGTCACCTGCGGGACATCGAGGCTGTATTTTTTCAGTTCCTTTACCCTGGAGAAGACTTCCTTCGGGGTTCCGTCCATCACTACATGTCCGCCGTCGATAACGACCACGCGGTCCGCGTCGATGACCTCTTCCATGTAGTGAGTGATCAGGAGTACTGTGATCCCCTCCTTCCGGTTCAGCTCATGGACCGTCTTGATGACCTCACGCCGGCCGTTCGGGTCCAGCATCGCTGTCGGCTCGTCCAGAACAATACACCGGGGCTTCATCGCCATCACTCCGGCGATCGCCACTCGCTGTTTCTGTCCGCCGGAAAGCTTATTCGGGGACTGAAGCCGGTACGCTGTCATTCCGACTGCCTCCAGGCTCTTATCGACTCTCGCCCAGATCTCGTCGGTCGGAACGCCCATGTTCTCCGGGCCGAATCCAACGTCCTCCTCGACGACGTTTCCGATGATCTGGTTATCCGGGTTCTGGAATACCATTCCCGCTGTCTTTCTGACATCCCAGAGATGTTCCTCATCGTCCGTCTTCATATTGGAAATATATACGGTTCCGTCTGTTGGAAGCAAGATTCCGTTCATCAGTTTCGCGAAGGTCGATTTACCGGACCCGTTATGTCCCAGGATCGCCACAAAATCGCCTTCCTTGATGTCCAGAGAGACGCCTTTTAACGCATGGCTGACCTCATCCTTGTCTTCCTCTTCATCGTGCCTGATATAGTCAAAGATCAGGTTCACTGCTTTAATGATTCCCATAGAAATCCTTTCTCGTTTTTCATAAACTTCAAGTGACTGCGGCGCCGCATACACCTTCAGGCTGCCGCGACAAATGTTTACACGTTTCTAAATTTTAGTTGATATCTCATAGTAAGTCAAGTGTTTTCGCATGGTTCCAGGAGCTTACCTCTTCAGATATGTGAAAACGGCATGCCACAGGATTTCTCCCATGACATGCCGTCCATCATTCCTTTCTAACTTACCCAGAGCCCCGATGCATCCAACATATATCCGTCGATCACAGTGGACGCTGCCATCGCTCCGTTCGCGTTCAGGTAATACCACTGTCCCGGTGCTGTCTGGCGCCAGCCGATAGCCATCGCGCCGTCGGCATCCATGTAGTACCAGACACCGCCGATCTGCTTCCAGCCGGTTACCATCTTTCCATCATTTCCAAGGTAATACCATTTATTATTTACCATTCTCCAGCCTGTTACCATATATCCGTTTTCATCGAAATAATACCAGGTTCCGAGGATCCGGTACCACTGGGAGGTCACGATCTGGCCATTCTCGTCCACATACTTCTTTCCATCCGCGTAATTCTTCCAGCTGCCTTCTGTGTCGCCAAGGTCATCCAAATATCGGTCAGAAGAGGTAATATAATCACTGCTCTTGCGGTACTTCGCATCGTTCGTTGTCTTTCCCACCGCGCGGATCTCATAATAGTAGTTTCCCTCTCTTCCCATATACTCGGAGAGGTCCTTGCTGGTTCCCGTCGCATCGATGGTCCGGAGATAATAGTCATCCCGGTACAGGCGGATCTGATATCCCGTCGCATAATCGACTTTCTTCCAGACCGCTTTCATATGGTTCGAAGCGCTCCAGCCGGCTTCATCCGGGGACTCCAGCCATACCACCGGGTAGTAAGTGACTGTGACCTTCAGGTCATCATCCACTTTCACTGCCTTACTCAACGTCGCACCGGAGATCTGGCAGGACTTTGAACCGTAGCTGGAGGAGAACTCTCTTCCGCTGGAGGAAAGAATCAGCGTTGCCGTCACTTTCATTCCAGGATTCCATTTTTCTACATCCTTGTTCCACTCCACGGATGTGATCTCGATCCCGTAGCTGCTGCAGCTGATCTCCGGCTCCTCAATCACGCCGGGATCTTCATACTTGTCTTTAAAGGTGATCCTTATAGAATTCACCGTCGGCGCAGCCAGTGCAGGAAGAACCATCCATATCGTCATCACGATCAGAATTCCTGCTGCCGCAAGCCATTTTCCAAAAGTTTTCTGTCTCATAAGGTGCTCCTTTCCTGTATTTTCAGTCTGCTGGAAAATATTCCGACGATTTTCACCGCATAACCGCATGCCCCGCAGGTTCAGATCTTTACTGCGGTTTTCTCCAGATACCGTCCTGATCTAAATAGAAGGTATCGATCACTTCATTGACCGCCTTATGTCCATCCGGATACAGGTAGTAGATCTGTCCGTCGATGTTCTGCCATCCTGTGAGCATTCCGCCGTCGCCGCCGAGATAATAAGCCTTATCACCCAGCGTGATCCAGCCGGTCACCATAGCTCCGCTCTCGGAGAGATAATACCAGGTATTGTTGTAGAGAAGCCAGCCCGTCTGCATCTTTCCGTCACCGTTCATGTAGTAATAAACGCCGTTCTTCATCTGCCAGCCGGTGAGCATCATTCCGTTTGCGTCAAATAAGTACCAGATATTTCCGATAAATCCCCAGCCGTTCTTTAAATAAGTTCCGTCCGGGTAACGATAATACCAGCGGTTTCCGTCGAGGATCCAGCCGACCGCATTCCCATTTGACGGGGCCTGCTGGGAATTTTCGGAATTATTTGTGCTGCTGTTGTTGCCGCTTGACGGCTTTTTCTTTGCCGCTCTCGCCGCGTCATCCTCATCGATATAGACCTCATCGGATATGGTCCAGTCGCTCTTTGACGCGTACTTGGATGCCTCATCGTTTGACGGGAGCGCGCGCACCTTAAAGGTGTAGGTTCCCTTGGAGCTCATATATGGAAAGAGATCACAGCTGCTGGTGTGGATCTCGCCGCTCTTGTAGACGTTCTTGCTGCCGCGGTAGAGGTACACCTCGTAGGACGCGTCCTCAACGGTCTCCCACTTCGCGAGTCCGAGATCGGAGCTTCCGGACTTTGTGGTCTGCCAGTATGCCTCGCCCGGCGCGTCAAGATCGCCCTTTGCCGGTTTTGTCTTTACGGTAACCACCAGACGGTCGGAAGATGTTCTCGAAGCGCTGACAAAAGTTCCGTTCTTTACCTTTACCTTTGAGGAAGTGTAGGAGCTGCTGCTGAACCTATAGTTATTTAAAGTCTTTAAAGTAACTTTCATGGTATAGGTTCCGCCGATCTTCACGTCGTTCTTTGTGGAAGACCACTTTGCGGATACGATATCATATTTATCGTTGTTCGGGATCGATACCTCGCAGTTATCAGAATTGTATCCCACATCGAGATCCGGCAGGGATTCCCCCACCGTCGGTGTCACATCCAGCGTGATGCTGACACTGTTCACATAACTGGTCGCCGCAAACGCTGTCTGCGCCCCGGATACCGCAAACACGACCGCCATGACCCATGCGGCCATCCATGCACTTATTTTTTTCCATTTTCTTTCTGCCATAGGATTGCCTCCCCTTAAGTATCTTTCTTTAACTATATTATAAGGTTGGACAATATCTCCCGTCAACTTACGATATTCTGTCTTTTATCGGCAAATCCGTGGCAAATCAAGACTTTAATCCGTTCTCAGAGCATCAATCGGGTTCAGCTTCGCCGCACGGCTCGCCGGCATGTATCCGAAGATGAGTCCGATGGCAACCGAAACAGTAAATGAGATCACAACTGCCGTCATGGTCGGCGGCGCATCGATTCCCATGAGGGCGCCGATTCCCGTACTTGCTAAGGCTCCGATCATGATTCCGATGATTCCGCCGATGGAGCTTGTGACCAGTGCCTCGATGACGAACTGCAACATGATCACGCTCTTCTTTGCGCCGAGGGCCTTCCTGATGCCGATCTCCCTGGTTCTCTCTGTCACGGACACCAGCATGATGTTCATGACACCGACGCCTGCAACTAACAAGGAGATACCCGCGATACCGCCCAGCATCATGCTCATCATGGCAATCTGCTCATTTAGGGAATCGAGAAGAGAGCTCATTGCTGTCACCGTGTAGAGGTTTTCGCTCTTCATCTTTTCATAGAGAAAATTTTTAAGTTCTGTCGTGCATGTTTCCGTGTCGTTGATGTCCCGCGATGTGAAGATATAGTTGTTGATCACAGCATTTCTCGCCATCTTCACAGCTCTGGAATACGGGATCCAAACAAAGTCATCCATACATCCGTCATCAAACTCAGAGCTGCTCTCCGTCTGTCGTTCCACAACGCCTACGATGGTGTAGCTGTCACCGTTTAACTTGACCGTCTCGCCCACGGCGTTCTGGGAGCCGCCGTAGAGTTTCTCCGCCACATAAGCGCCGATGACCGCGACTTTTCGTCTCGCCTCCATGTCGGAGTACTGGAGATTTCTGCCATACTCGATCTCGTAGTCCTTGATTGCAAGATAATCCTCACTGTAGCCGCCGACACTGGTGGAATCCATGGTGTCAGAGTCATGTTTTACCGTGACGCTGACGGACACGTTCGGGGACATGTTCTCGTAGAGGTCTGAATGTTCCTCGTAGAACTCATAAAATTCGTTCACATCAATACTTCTGGATGCCACCGCCTTGTACTGGACCGTGATCTGATTGACACCCATGGAAGAAAAGCTCTCCACCATATAGGACATATAGCCGTTGACGATACTGACCAGAATGATCACCGACGCGACACCAATGATGATTCCAAGCATCGTGAGAAAGGATCTCATTTTGTTGCCCCATATACTTTTTAACGCCATTTTAAATGATTGCAGCATACTTTTTCACATCCCCGTCGAAATTGATCTTTCCGTCATGGATCCGCACCACCCGCTTCGCCTCCAGGGCGATGGAGCTGTCGTGGGTGATCATGACGATCGTGTTTTCTTCTTCATTGAGTTTCTTTAAAAAATCAAGCACTTCCCGGCCCGTCCTGGAGTCCAGGGCACCCGTGGGCTCATCCGCCAGGATTAAGGACGGATCTCCTGCGAGAGCCCGCGCGATGGAGACTCGCTGCTGCTGGCCGCCGGAGAGCTGGTTCGGAAGATTCTTCCATTTTTCTTCAAGTCCGACCCTTTTCAGGGAATTCATAGCCCGCTCCCGACGTTCCTTTTTGTCATAACCGGCGTAGAGAAGCGGAAGTTCCACGTTTTCTAAGAGATTTAACTTTGGAAGCAGGTTGTACTGTTGGAAGATAAAGCCGATCATGCGGTTTCTGATCTCCGCCAGCTCGTTGTCGGACATATCCGCCACGTCCTCGCCGCCGAGGAAATATTCGCCCTCCGTCGGGACATCCAGGGCGCCGATGATGTTCATCAGGGTTGATTTTCCGCTTCCAGATTTGCCGACGATGGCGACGAACTCGCCTTTGTTGATGGAAAGGCTGATGCCGTCGTTGGCATGGACTTCCTCGTCGCCCATGTAGTAGATCTTGTAGATATTGCGCAGCTCTATCAGAGGTTCCTGCTTTTCCAACTTCTCATGAACTTTTGAAACTGCCTCTTCCTGTTTCATCGGCTCTTCAGATATTTTTTCCTGCTCTGCGGTATCTATTTGTATTAAAGATTCAGTCTTTTCCATACAATTTATCTCCTATACACTACTGGGATCTTTGTCCACTGCCGCCGTTGCTTTCGCCATTTCTGCTGTTTCCGCCAGGACCGCCCGGTGCACCTCCGCCCATATCACCGCCAAGACCGCCCATGCCGCCCATCTGCATCTGATCGGTCTGCGTCGAGCTTCCGGAATCGGAGGAAATGTAGACCTCGTCCCCCTCAGAGAGGCCGGAAAGGATCTCCACATAATCGTCGTTGATGATTCCAGTTGTCACCTGGACCGCCTCGAAGCCGTCCGGGACGTTGCTGCTGCCGGATTTTCCGGAGCCGGAACTCTTCTTCACATACACTCTGTTTCCACGCATCAGCGCGCTGGCCGGGACCACCAGAGCATTCTCAGAACTGTCGAGAATGATCTTCGCATCCACGTTCATGCCCGGAAGAAGACTTCCCGTATCGTCCAGAGTCACTGTCACCGGATAGTTTGTGACACCGTTGGAGTAGCTGCTCTGCAGACTCACATTTGTGACGGTTCCTGTGAAAGTCTCACCTTCCACCGCATCCGCCGTGATCTCCACAGACTGGCCGACCTTGACGCTTGAGACATCGAGTTCATCCACGGACATCTCCAGTGTCATGGTGGACAGGTCGTAGATCACCGCCATGGTGGTCGTTCCGCTGGAACTCTTGGAGATCTTATCCCCAACCTTCGCGTTTTTCGTGATCACTGTCCCCGAGATCGGCGCTGTGATCGTGTAGTCATCCACATTGTCCTGGGTATTGCTCAGTTTGTTCTCCGCGTTTTCCAGATTGTCATCTGCGCTCTCCACCGCGTCCTTGAATTCCTTTAAGTACTCTTCCGTCGTCTTTGCGGTCACCCGGAACAGATCGGAGTTCTTATCCACATAAGAACCTTCATGAATCAGAAGGTTCTCGATCTCGAGACTCTTGTTTCCGGAGAGCTCCACGCTCAGGATCGTCTCAGTCTTCGCCGTGAATGTTGCCTCGGCACTGCAGACAAATCCGTCGACGGTCACGGATGCCGCGGTGTCTGTCGTGAGTCCGCCTGGATTTGATACATCGACCGTCACGTTCTTCACGAGACGTCCTCCGGAGAGTGTCTCCTCCATGCTGCTGACAACCGTGACGGTTCCGGAGATCTGCTCGCCGGTGTCCTCCAAAGTCACTGCCGCCTCGTCACCTACGTTGATCTCCGCCGCCTCGCCTGAGAGGAACGGGACTGTGATCTTCATAACGGAGTCATCATAGAGATCCGCGATCTTCGTTCCGTTATTTACCTTATCGCCCTCTTTGATATAGAGAGTCTTGATATATCCGGACGCTGTGGAGCGGTATGTATTTCCGGCGATCCGCGCTGTCTCCTCGGTGTAATCGGACTGTGCCGTCTGGGCACTCTCCTTCGCCCTCTGAAGGCTGGTCTGGGCAGAGCTCAGGTCAGAGTCCATGGAGGATGCGTCAATCCGGTAGAGGACCTGACCTTTTTCTACAACATCGCCTTCCTCAAAGTTCGCCTCGATGACCTCTCCTTCCACCAGGGATGTCACCTCGTAGGTGTCCTTCGGTGACAGGGAGCTGGACGCCGTGAGCTCTGAACTGATGTCCGTCCGCTTCACTGTCGCCGTTGACACAGACTGGTCACCCTGACTTTTCTGGCTCGAGGTCTTTTTCTTATAGAGGAAAAATCCGCCAAGCAGCGCTGCCAGAACCACTATAAGCACGATCACGATCCTTCCGCTTTTTCCTTTCCGTTTTTTCCGTTTCTTCTCTGCGGCCACCTTTTCGTTCTCCATACTCGTTCCTTTCCTGTCTATTGAAATCTTCCGCTTCTCTTAACTATGTTCCGGATCTGAATTTCCTTGCCTTAATTTTCTCTACCCGCATTCCTTCTGCGGTATTCCTATTTCATGTATTATATGTATATTCGTAACTAATCAATAATCTCCGACAACATCTACAACCGTATAAGTCGCATTCTCGTCGCTTCCGCTCTTCTCCCACACGATGGCAACCTTGTCATCCACCTCAAACTCTCCGTAGACGGAGAACAGGTACTGGAGCTCCGATCCGCTTATCTGGAACTCATCGCCCTCACCGCCGTTGTCCTGGTAATCGGTGTTTAAGACCACCTTCACCGGTGTGAACGGATCACTGGAATCGTAGTAGATCGCCTTAATCCGGCCCTCCGTGGCGCCTTTGTTCTCGCCGCCGTTGGAATAGGCGAAGATCATCTTTGTCTCCTCGTGGTAATAGAGCACGGTGGCGTAATCGTTGATCTCGCTCTCATCGGACATCTCGCCGTTTAAAAACATGGTAGCGTCTTTCAGGGAAAACGGAACAAGACTCTTTAAGTTCCGGCTGTCATTGTCTAAGATCTTCGGTCCCTTTAAACTGTTATCCAGGATCGAGGATGTGTTGATCTCGCCGTCGGAATTGTAGGTCAGGTCAAATACCTTGCTGCCATACTGGTTTCCTTCTTTTGTCTTCGCCTTCATCAGGTTATAGAACAGGTTGATGCAGTCTTCCCTCGTGAGGACCTCGTCGAGATCACGATAGATCCCAGAATCCAGGGACAGGGACTTGAACTTCGCAAGGCGGCTCTCCTGAAGACTTCCGGAGAAATCCTCGTTTGTGTATCCTAAGACTCCCAGGACTGCCTTGATGGCATCCCGCATCGTAACTCCCTCGTCCGGCTTAAAGTTTCCTCCGAGATAACCGGACATCCAGGAATTTGTCGCCGCGGTGCGAATCGCTGAGGAGTATTGGGATTTCGCGGAAACATCTGCGAACACGGACACGGTTCCCGTGGAGTTCGCTGTCTCACGGTAATTGGACGCCTTTACGAGAAGCTCCGCAAACTCACCTCTCGATACGTTTGTCTGATAGTTGCTCGTACTCAAAATTCCAAGCAGTCTCACTGTCTTCTTTCTCATCTCAAATGTGGTGCTGGCCGCATAGGCGTTTACCGTCATCCCCGCGCCCACCGCGCAGACCGTCAGTACCGCCGCTATCATCTTTCCTCTTCTCATTCCCATTCTCCTTTCATCCACCTTGATCGCCAGATCAACATCTCCATGTATTTTTTTCTAATAGTCTCACAGACCCGGTTTCTGTACTTTTAAAGTACATACAGTCAGAACTCCTTGCATTTTTCTTACTGTTTATTTCAATTTCCGTAATAACTCTACCAGAAATTTGTGGTTCATCTGTGTTTGACCTGTGTTCAAACTGTGAAAGAAGGCACGCAAAACCGGGCATTTCTGCGTCAAAACTGTGGAGAACGGATTTGCGAGCAGCCGCCTGCCCGTCCCTGGCCGCTACAAGCCTACGCTTATATGCAAAGAAGACCCGGCGCAGATACCACTTTCGGTACCCACTCCAGGTCTTCTCCCTATTCTCACACCCCCGGCAGCCGCCCGATCACATCGATCCCGGCGAATACCAGAAGTCCGTTTTTTATGATAAAATTTAAGATCACGATCCCCGCCGCTGCGTAAGCGATCCGGTCATCCAACTCCGGTCGGAATCTCCTGTTTCCCGTGGCAAAATACAGGATCCAGGAAACCGCAGCCCACACAGCTACCGATGCCATATACGGCACCACCGGATGGTACAGAAAGCTTAGTACCGGATGCCCTGAAAGGAGTGCCCGGACTGCTCTCGTTCCCCCGCATCCCGGACAGTAAAGCCCGGTCATCATCTGAAACAGGCATGGCATCCGGAACCATGTCGGGATCATAATCTGGCTGCGATCTTCTGGCGCAGTCCACCGACCTTTGCTGCTGCCGCGTCGAACTCTTCCCCTGTCATCTCACCGGTCAGAACCGCGAACTCATCTTTTCCTTCCAGTGTCACAAATTTCACGTCACCGAAAGCTGCCGCAACGGCCTCTTTCTTTGCTCTCTCAGAACCCTCAAACCGTGCAAAGTACTTTCTGGAAAGCTCAGCCGCCGGATGTACCTCAAGCTTCTCGCTGCTCCAGCCGATCTTCTCCGGCTCATCGCCGAAGCGGACTGCGGAGATCATATCCCCGACAACGGCGCTGGCTGTCGGCAGTTTTCCTGCTCCGCTTCCATAGAACATGGACGCCCCCAGCATATTTCCCACAACGAGGATTCCGTTGAACACATCTGTCACCGCATACAGCGGGTCTTTCGCATCCACGAGGACCGGCGCGACCTCCAGATAGATCTTTCCATCTTTATTCACGCTGGTTCCGAAGAGCTTGATCGCCGCACCCATATGTGCCGCGTAGCTGGAATCCATGGAAGTGATTTTTGTGATTCCCTGGGTCGGGATCTCCTCGTAGTTTACTTCTTTTCCTGTTGCGACCGCAGTCAGGATCGCGATCTTTCTGCAGGTGTCATATCCTTCAATATCTGCCTCCGGGTTGCGCTCCGCGTAGCCCAATTCCTGGGCGCGCTTTAACGCCTCCTCGAAGCTCCATCCCTCTTCATTCATCTTTGTGAGGATGTAGTTTGTCGTTCCGTTTAAGATACCGGAGATTTCTAAAATCTCCTCGCCGCCGAGGCTCTCCACAAGCGGGCGGATGATCGGAATACCGCCGCCGACACTTGCCTCAAACAAGAAGCTGATGTTCTTTTCCGCGGCGATCCGGATCAGCTCTGTCCCATGGGCCGCAACCAGTGCCTTATTGGAAGTCACCACATGCTTTCCCGCGAGCAGGCAGCGCTTTACAAACTCGTAGGCCGGTTTTGTTCCGCCCATGGTCTCCACAACGATCCCGATCTCCGGGTCATTTACGATCTGTTCCACATCATGGATCACAAGCTTCTCCACAGGACTTCCCGGAAACTCCCTGAGATCCAGGATATATTTTACTTCGATCGGCTCTCCAGCCTTTTTCTCTACGCTTTTGCAGTTCTTGTCAAGAACCTCATACACGCCAGAACCGATGGTTCCGTATCCCATAATTGCCGCTTTCATCCGTCTATTTCTCCACTCCTAAAATTTTTACGTTCTGTACGCCCTTTAAGTGCTCGATCTCCTCAACCATACCGGCAACATTTCCCGTATCTGAGAGAACTTCCACGCTAAGAGTTACCGTCGCGGATCCGTTTACCGGGATCGTCTGGTGGATCGTAAGGATATTCGCGCGGTAATCCGCAACGATGTGGAGCAGGTCAGACAGAAGCCCCGGCTCGTCCATCATCTGGGTCACAAGTGTCACTGTCTTTCCTCTCGTGTTGTCGGAAAACGGAAGAATATCATCCTTATATTTATAGAAGGAACTGCGGCTTAAACCGACCTGTTCCGCCGCCTCCTGCACCGTCATGTTTTTGTCCGCCTCGAGGAGACGTTTCACCTCAACGACTTTCTGAAGGACTTCCGGCAGCGCTTTGTCACGAACCACATAATACTTGTTTTTTTTCTCCATATATCAGACCTCGCAAGCTAAAAATTTCTTTTTTATTACCGAAATCATACTTTTCGTCCATTGCTCTGGCACGTTACCATATGTGCGTCCCAGAAAAACATGTGTACGCAAGAATCTTAGCATATTTTGGATGCTTATGCAAGCAGATGTTTGTGTGTTTGCCCCTGCCGCTTGACATTTCTCCTTTGCAGGACTTACACTTAATTCATATTAAACCTAAGGAGGTTTCCATATGTCATCCATGACCATCGCCCAGCTTCAGACCCACGTATTTTCCGATAAAATGCAGAACATCGAGGCTCTGCGCCCTCTGATCCAGAAAGCAAAAAATTCCGGCGCAGATCTCGTCTGCCTTCCGGAAATGTTCAACTGCCCCTATGAAACACCGAATTTCCCTGTTTATGCAGAAAAAGCAGGCGGACCGGTCTGGCAGGCGCTCTCTGACCTTGCAAAGGAATTCGGGATCTACTTTTCCGCCGGATCCGTCCCGGAATGTGACCAGGACGGACATGTTTTCAATACCGCCTATGTCTTTGACCGAAGCGGAAAGCAGATTGCCCGCCACAGAAAAGTCCACCTCTTCGACATTGATGTAAAAGGCGGACAGTATTTTAAAGAATCTGATACTCTGACTCCCGGAGACTCCGCTACCGTATTCGACACGGAATTTGGAAAAATCGGTCTCTGCATCTGTTTCGATATACGCTTTCCGGAGATCTTCCGACGGATGGTGCTGGAAGGTGCTGATATCGTCCTTGTTCCGGCAGCCTTCAATATGACTACTGGACCGGCACACTGGGAGCTTACCTTCCGTGCCCGCGCTCTGGACAACCAGATTTTTGTCTTCGGAACTTCTCCGGCGAGAGATCTCTCCGCCTCCTATCAGGCCTTCGGTCACTCTATCGCTGTCTCCCCATGGGGCAGAGTCTTAAATCAGATGGATGAGCACGAGGGAATGCAGATCACTACCATTGATCTTGACGAGATCACGTCCGTCCGGGAGCAGCTTCCACTTCTGAAAACACGAATGGAGAATCTGTAAATCAGGTTCTCCATTCGTTTAAGTTTCCTTTTTATGCTTACAGATGCTCTTCCATCTCACTATTGCGATGAATACCGGTGATCGCGTACTCCGCCCACTCCGCAATATTTGTTGCATGGTCACCGATCCGCTCCAGATATTTGGCAATCATCAAGACATCAAGAATCTGTTCCTGAGTTGCCTCACCGTTTAAGATACCATCGGCAAGTTCTTTTTTGACCTCATTAAAAAGGTTATCGATCACATCATCGTATTCAATAACTTCTTTTGTCTTTTTGAGATCTCCGTTTGCAAAGCTCTCGATGCTCTCACGAACCATAGATGCAACGGCTTTTGCCATCTCGCCAAGTCTTGTGGCCTTTACCGGAGCGGAAAGATCGGTCGTCTTTACGATCTCAGCGATATCGCCTGCCTGATCACCGATCCGCTCCAGATCCGTGATCATTTTTAAGGTGGAGGAAATCGTTCTGAGATCACTTGCCACTGGCTGCTGCTCTAACAGGAGCTTCAAGCATTTGCTCTCGATGTCCCTCTCCTTTAAATCGACATTCGCGTCCGCTGCCAGAATCTTCGCTGCCTGTTCCCGATCCATGTTCATCAGTGCCTCGTACGCTCCGTCGATCATGCTCTCGCAAAGATTTCCCATCTCCGCGAGCATCTTATGCAGCTCTTCCAACTGTTTTAAAAATGCATCTCTCATAATCAGCCAAACCTCCCTGTGATGTAACTCTCTGTGCGCTCATCTCTCGGGTTCGCGAACAGATCGCCTGTATTATTGTACTCGACGACCTCACCTAACAGGAAGAACGCGGTCTTATCAGAAATACGCGCTGCCTGCTGCATGTTGTGGGTGACGATCACGATCGTGTACTTATCCTTTAACTCCATCGCCAGATCTTCAATTTTTGATGTGGAGATCGGATCCAGAGCAGAGGTCGGCTCATCCATCAGGATAACCTCCGGCTCTACTGCCAGAGTTCTTGCGATGCAGAGTCTCTGCTGCTGTCCGCCGGAGAGTCCCAGAGCACTTTTATTTAGGCGATCCTTCAGTTCATCCCAGATCGCCGCCTGCCGTAAGCTTCTCTCAACGATCTCATCGAGATCTGCTTTTTTTGTGATTCCGAAGATTCTCGGGCCGTAAGCCACATTGTCGTAGATGCTCTTCGGAAACGGATTCGGCTGCTGGAAGACCATGCCGACCTTGTGACGCAGTGTGATGGCATCCATATCTTTAAATATGTTCTTTCCGTCAAGTTCTACTTTTCCCTCGATCTTCACACCCTCCACAAGATCATTCATGCGGTTTAAGGTCTTTAAAAATGTGGACTTTCCGCATCCGGACGGTCCGATGAAAGCTGTGATCTTATGTTCATCGATCTGCATGTTGATATCCTTCAACGCGTGGAAGGCGCCGTAATGCAGATTCAGCTTTTCGATATCAAATTTCGGTTTTATCGCTGTCATATATTTTTCCTCTCTAAAACTGTCATATGCCGGTCTCATGTATTGTTTCGGCTGTACGGCGTCTCCTTACGCTTCCTCGCCGGAATTCTTCTTCTTTAAGTGATGGCTCCACACATTCGCACCGATGCTGAATGCCAGAACCAGGATCATAAGGACCGCGGAGGCGGTGTTCGCCAGTGCCTTATCCTGACCGTTTACCTGAAGGTTCCAGATCTGGATCGACAATGTCTCTGCCGGGCGGAACGGGTTGAACGGGCAGGTCGGGGCTGCCAGGTTCCAGTTGCCCCAGCGCAGGTCACTTCCGGACCCTGTGGTGTAGAGGAGCGCCGCCGCCTCACCGAATCCACGTCCTGCCGCCAGGATGACGCCTGTCATGATGCGTGGGAGACATGCCGGAAGAAGTACATGGAAGATGGACTGCCATTTTGTCGCTCCAAGACCTAAACTCGCCTGAAAATATCCCGCCGGGAGTCCCTTGATGGCATCCTCGGTGGTCGTCGTGATAAGCGGAAGTGTCAGGATCGATACGGAGAGGGCACCCGCCATCAGGCTCTTTCCCATTCCGAAGAATACGAGGAATACCAGATATCCGAACAGGCCCACAACGATGGACGGAAGGGAAGAAAGTGTCTCGATACACATTCTCAGAAACTTTGTCATTTTTCCCTGTTTCGCGTACATGGCTAGATAAATTCCGGCGCAGACACCGAGGGGGATGGATACCAGCAGGGAGATAAATACGAGATAGATCGTGTTGAACAACTGGTTTCCGATGCTTCCTTTTCTCGCGAAGCGGAACATCTCCGGCTTTGCCCCCATGAGACCGCCGATGATGACCTTGCCCGCAAAGCCGATCAGAAGAGCGAAGAAGAAGATCGCAACCAGGTAGAAAATGACTGTCATAACGCGGTCCACACTGCGTGAACGTCTGATCTTACTTTCCATGGTCTAATTTTCCCCCTTTGCTGCAAACTGCTTTACCGGCACTGCCGTCGTGCTGGTTTTCACAGATGTGCTTGTTTTTTCTTCTTTCTCCGGCTTTACCGCTGTCACATGATGGATCAGGAAGATGAAGAACAGGGAGATTGCAAATAACAACAGTGCCATGGTCCAGAGTGCGGATTTCATCTCGCCGCCCTCCATGGCGTTGCCCATCTGGGCCGCGATCTCGGTGGTCAGAGTCTTTGTCGTTGAAAAAATGCTTGTGGGAAGCGCTGTTGTCTGACCGATGACCATGGCAACCGCCAGGGCCTCACCGAAGGCTCTCGCGAGACCTAAGATCACACCGGAAATGATTCCAGGCGCTGCCGCCGGAACTACGATCCGGTATATGGTCTGCCAGCGGGTAGAGCCGAGTCCGTACGCCGCCATTCTGCATTCCTTCGGTACGGAGTGAAGGGCATCCGCCGCAACACTTGTGATCGTCGGGAAGATCATGACCGCTAAGACCAGACCTGCTGCCAAGATGGAATGTCCCACCTGACGGTCAAACAAGATCTTGATCGCCGGTACAAGCACCGTAAGTCCCACCCAGCCATAGACAACAGACGGGATCCCGGCGAAGATCTCGACTACCGGGCGGTAGAATTTCTCGCCAAACTCCGGGGAGATCTCCGTGATGAAGATCGCTGATCCCAGGGAAAACGGAGTCGCGATGAGAAGCGCCAGGCCGCAGGTGCAGAGCGACCCAGCGATGAAGATCAGCGCACCGATGCTGCCGCCGCCTGCCATATTGTCCTCCGGTGCCCAGTCTGCAGATCCTAAGAATTCCAGGAAGGAATGTCTGTAAACCAGGAATGTGGATGATCCCTTGTATACAAGGAACGCGCCGATCACGATCGTCAGAAGAATTACGAACAGTCCACAGACGGTCATCAGATCCCGCCACAGATATTCTCTGACGAACATGCTTTTTTCTTTACCATTCTTCATAAGTCCTCCTGCTTCCTATATTCGAAGCAAATTCTATCATAAATCATATCGGGGCGGGCCAGATTCGTCTGCCCCGCCCTTGTTTCGCAGTTCTCTTGTCCATGTCCTCTTTTTCTTTCATACGGTCGGATCATGGCTCACTGCCCGGTCTTAAGTTTTGTCTTAATGCTCGGTATTTGTCATCTTGGAAGATACGCCGTATCCTAAGGACTCCATCTTTGCACCGTACTCATCGGACATGATGTAGTCAAGGAATGTCTTTACAACCTCATCCGGCTCGCCCTTTGTGTACATATGCTCGAATGTCCATACCGGGTATGTTCCTGCGTATGTGTTCTCAAGTGTCGGCTCTGCTCCGTCGATCGCCACTGTGGAAACACCTGCATCGCCTGTCAGATAGGAAAGAGCTACGTATCCGATCGCACCCTTTGTATCCTTTACGTTCTGAAGAAGGACACCGGAATCATCTGTTTCCATGGAAGTGTTGGAAGCTTCCTCATTTCCGTCGAGCGCGTATTTCTGGAAGGTTGCTCTTGTACCGGAAGATGTCGGTCTTGTTACAAGGACGATGCTCTCATCCGGTCCACCGACTTCTTTCCAGTTTGTTGTCTTTCCTGTGAAGATGTCGATGAGCTGCTGTTTTGTGAGGTCCTCAACGCCGCCCTCTTTGACATCGTTGTTTACAATCGGTGCCATTGTGACAACGCATACCTGATGGTCAACAAGCTCTTTTGCCTGTGCCTCGTCAAGCTTTGCGGATGCCTCTACATCGGAGTTACCAATGTTTACGGTTCCCTCAGAAACCTGCTTTAAACCTTCTCCGGATCCACCGGCGTCGATCGTGATGGAAACGTCCGGATATTTTTCAATGAACATGTCTGCTGCATCATCAACGAGCGGTTTTAATGCGGAAGAACCTGCTGCTGTGATGGAACCGGTGAGCGCTGCTGTCTCGGTTGCTGCTGTTGTATCTGCTACCGCTGCGGTCGTGTCTGCTGCTGCTGTTGTGGATGCTGTACTGCTGCTTCCGCATCCTGTCATCATGCTGACTGCTAAAACTCCTGCACCTGCAAGTGCCATTACTTTCCTTGTTCTCATAATTTCTTTCTCCTCCTCAAAAGGTCTTTGTTTTTGTTTTTCTTTCTCTGTACAGTAATATTTTTATCACGAAACAAAAAATGCAAAAACCATGATTCGGTAACTAGTGTGTATAATCTATGTAAATTGTAAATTCATAATTTCGTTTGAAAATATAGCCGGGTAAAACCAGTTCTCTCAAACAAGTGAAAACACGCTTCGCGAGTTTCCCATTGTTATCGCGACAGTCGCCAAGGTCTCGCGCAAGCGCGGACTTTGGCTCGTTGTTCGCGTAAATACAGAAAAAAACGCACCGCCTGACCGCCCGGAATTTTCACTCCGGACTCATCAGACGATGCGTCTTTTCTCTTTATGATCCTGAACTTTTTACATTCTTCGGTCCGCCATAGCAGCTTCCCGCAGTCATTCGATCACCATGATCCTACAGGAGCGGATTTCCGGCCCTCCTGTGCTCCTTATACTCCTGCTGCCGGACCTTCCGGTGCGACTGCACCGCCCGGAACTGTCACGGAGCTCTGTGCTTCTGACTGGGATGCCGGACCGGCGCTCGTTGTCGCCTCCGGTACTGCCGCGGTGGAATGCTCATATCCCGGTCCGACCGGTGCTTCCGCTGTTGTCTCCTGCGGATTTGACGGACGGAATGCCTCTGTGGAGGTCTCCGCTTCATCCGTCGGGCTCGCCGCATGGCTCTCCGTCGGTTTCACATAGATATTTCCATGCTCATCCGTCTCATAAGCCGCGCTGCTGCTCTCATGACTTCCGGAAGAAGTCTCGATCGGCTTTCCATCCGGTCCCGTCTCAGTCTCCTTTGTGCTCTCCGATTCTTTTCTGGACTCGTTGAGCATGGATTCCATCTGGGACTCTTCCTGACTCTCCTTCTTGCTTTCTTCCTCAGCAGAAAGTGTTGTAGTCTCTGTCGCTCCCTTCGGGATATAGCCCTGATCAGTCGCTACATGGTCGATCTCCTTGCCTGCCTTGCTGAGTCCTGTAGCCGAGGCGATCTTGCTGCTGATCGTCTGAACAGTGCTCGACGGCGTGTAGTTCTCCTCCGCATAGAGGAAGTTATGGAGACTTGTCACGTTGCTGACAAGCGTCTGCGGGATAACGCAGGCCGCGTTGTTTTTTCCGATCTTGATCTTCTGCTCTCCGCGTGCTGCCGGGAATCCCATGCTGTCGCCGAGATGATACTTTGTGATATTCTTCACCATCGGAAGAAGATCATTGACATTGATGTTTGTTGCACACATTGCGGACATATTTCCCACAAGGCTGTTTAAGGTTGCAAAATCTGCCTTCTTCGCCTTCTCAAATGCCTTCTGGATGATAAGTCTCTGGCGCTCGGTACGCGCATAGTCACTGTCCATCAGACGAAGACGTCCGTAAGCAACGGCCTGGACACCATCCAGATGGTTCACACCGGCACTCTTTAACTGGACAGAACCGATCCCAGTACCTTTTACAGTCTCTGTGATAAATGCATTGATATAATAAAACTCAGATTTACTGATATCGATATCAACACCGCCAAGGATATTGATCGCAGTCGCGACTGCTTTCCAGTTGAATGCAACATAGTGCGTGATATTGAGATCCAGATTCTTATTTAATGCCTTGACTGCCTGTTCCGGACCGCCAAGAGCGTATGCCGCGTTGATCTTATTATATGTGTTCTTGTCACTCACATTCAGATACGTATCGCGGAATACGGATACTAGCTTGATCTCACCGGTCTCACGATTTAAGTTCACGATCATGATAACATCGGACTGGTTTCCTTTTCCAGTTGAGCTGTCACGGGAGTCCAGACCGAATACAGCGACTGTCCAGTATCCTTTTTCCATCTTATCTCTCATTTCCAGGGAGATATTCTCATTCAGAACATCTTTCAGATCGAACTCATTCTGTCCGTTCATCTTTCCGAAGTTGTGCTGGATATATGCGTAGACAGCTCCGGCAAACCCAAGCACCAGAACGATCAGTGCGATCAGAACACCGATGATGATCTTTTTCTTTTTCTTTTTGTTTCCGTTTTTGCGTTTCTTGTGGTTATGGGAACCTGCGCCATGGCTCTTCGCTGCTGCGCGCCCCGCCCGGCTTCCCGGATCCGCACTCATGGAATACAGATTTTCTGTCTCGTGGGAATGATGCTTTGCAGCTGTCTCCCTTTCGCTCTCACGCCGTCTGCTTTTTCTTGCGCGCGAACGGTCTAATTCGTCTTCATAATTCATGTCATTTGTCCTCGTATTAGTAAGCGTTTTTATTGATGAATCCCTTGAAAACTGTTAAGAACATGATCTTGAAATCAAGACCAAGCGTCCAGTTCTCGATATAGTAGAGATCGTGCTCGATCCGCTTAATGATCGAGGTATCTCCACGATAACCATTCACCTGGGCCCAGCCGGTAAGACCGGGACGGACCTGGTGTTTGATCATATATCTCGGGATTTCTTCCTTAAATTTTTCAACGAAAAACGGCCGTTCCGGTCTCGGTCCCACAAGGCTCATATCCCCCATGAGGATATTGAAAAACTGCGGCACCTCATCGATGCTTGTACGGCGGATGATTTTTCCGATGAGAGTTACACGGGCATCTCCCTTTGTTGTCCAGCGGCTCTTCTCCTTACTCGGGTCCTGAACCGTCATGGAACGGAACTTATACATCTTAAACGGGCGGTTGTGAAGTCCGACCCGCTCCTGACAGAAAATGATCGGTCCCGGAGATGTCAGTTTGATGAGCATCGCCACGATCAGCATGATCGGGGAAAATAGAATGATCCCCACGATCGCACCTACAATGTCCACAGCTCTCTTGAGTGCTGCGTTCACCGGATCATTTAGCGGAACACGGCGGATATGGATCACCGGTAGTCCCTGGAGATCCTCCATATAGGGGATCGTCGGGATAATATTCCCATAATCCGGAATAAATTTTGTGTGTACACCGGATTTTTCACAGAGCGCAACAATATGGCGGAGCTTTTCATATTCGCCAAGGCTCAGTGTAACGGCGATCTCATCAAGACTGTTCTGCTCTAAAATATAATCAAGGTCCTCGACACAGCCGATGACCTTAACTCCCTTATACTCACTTCCGCGTTCCTTCGTATCATCGATGATCCCGCGGATCTTGTATCCCCATTCCGGATTCTTATTCACCCGTTCGATAAAACCTTCTGCCGCGGAGGAATATCCTACCAAAAGGATATGTTTCTGATTGTATCCTTTCGAGCGCATGGACCGGAGCACGATCCGGATCCCGTTCCGCTCGATCGTCATAAATGCCACGTTCAGAACGTAGAAATATACAACCAGCCTCTGGGAGAAGTTGTAGAGGTGCGGCTCTTTTCTTCCCAGGTACAGGACAAGACCGAAAATTAAAAATCCGATCGAGTTTGCCTTAAAGATCTTTCCGAATTCGTTTCTGCGCCCAAGCACACGCTTTGGGGTGTACAGTCCAAATAAGGAGTACAAAAGCAGATACGCCGGAATAATAACGAGCAGCGCGCCAAAATAAAATCCGACCTCAAGTGTCCGTTTTCCAAGCTGGTTCGCCCATCCACTTCCGATCACGATAAACCATGCGAGCAGATAAGAGAACGCGGTCACGCAGGCATCAAGCACCACATGAAAACGGTTGAGGCTCTTTTGATTGTCTTTGATCATATGATTTCACCCTGTTTTCCAAGGAAGATGCTGCCGGTTTTATTGTCCCGCAGCATTGTAATGGTGACAGCCCGGTCAGAGCATAGTACCGCCATCGTAAAATTATGCATACATAGTATACATAAATTTTTCCTGTTTGCAAATAAACGTTTTCTTAAGAAAATCTGAGATTTCCGTAAAATATCGGTTACAGTACGCGGACATTCCCTGTCCGCGCACTGCAGCAACCGTTGAATTGCAATTCAGGCTTTGACTTTCAGCTTTGCTGCCTGTCTCCTGGAAAACTCATAAATATAAACCGCGGTGCCGGCGATCAGCTCGATCTGGATCCCGATCTCCCGCTTTAATCTTCCCTTAAAGGAAGGAACACGCTTGCAGTTCTTCAGCGTTCTGATCCCCTCAAGGAACCCGGCCACATAATCTTTTCCGAATCCCATCTTCTTAAAGAACAGGAATTTCACAAAAGTACCGGTCAGAAGACACGGGGAATTTAAAAGAAGCTGCCATCCACGCATGTTCTTATAATTTAAATAGACATTGTTTCTCGCCGCAAGCTTTACCTTGAAGGAGTTATACTTGGAACCACTGGTCCCGCTTCCCACATGGTACACCACCGCTTCCGGACAGAACACATTGTCATATCCGTAAAGCTTCGCCCGGTATCCCACATCGATATCCTCAAGGTACGCGAAGTGCATCTCATCGAAGTATCCGATCGTCTCAAACACTTCCCGGCGGTAGATCGCCGCACCGGCACAGGCCGTAAACACGCGGCAGCTTTTTTTATAAAGACCTTCCGGACGTCCGACGCCTCGCTGGAATGCCCAGCCGAGAACGCTGTACATATCTCCGGCATCGTCCATGAGATCCGGATGATACATCTGGATCATCTTGCTGCTGACGGAAAAGATCTTCTCCGACCGGTCCATGGCCCGCTCCAACGCTTCCACATAGTGCGGAGCCACTTTCGTATCGTTATTTAAGAGGATCACATACGGAGTATCCGCCGCCTTGATCCCGACATTGACCGCACCGGAAAAGCCGGTGTTCTCCGGAAGAAAGATCGACGGGATCTGTTTCTCCTTCAGCCACTCCACACTTCCGTCCGTGGATCCGTTGTCCACCACAAGGATCTTAAAATCCTTTGTCGTCTGTCTATCCAGAGCCTCAAAGCACGGTTCCATAAACGAGAGTCCGTTATAATTCGGGATTATGATCGTTGTCTTCATTCGTCTAACGGTACCTCCAGTTTATATGGTTCCCCGATCTTCTCCTTTTTCAGGTCCCGCAGAGCAAAATTTGATTTCCGCAGCGTCAGGTTCGGGTTGTAATAAGGATCTCCGTTCTTTAAGATATCCGGCCAGCGCTTCGCGAAGGTTGCGATCTCGCGGTTGAATCTCGCCACTTTCTCCGGAGTGTCCTCAAGACCGCGGGACTTCGATTCGTAATGATGCAGCACCGCATACGGAGCATAGACCACGAGTTTTCCGAGCTTTCTGACCTTCATGCAGTAGTCGATATCATTGAATGCGACGGCAAGTTCCTCCGTAAATCCGCCCACGGCGTCAAATACGGAGCGCTTGCTCATCATGCAGGCCGCTGTGACGGCGCTGTAATCCTGGGCGCACATTGCCCGGTTGAAGTAGCTGTTCTCAGATTTGTGGAGACCGATAAACGTGTGTCCCGCGATGCCGCCGAATCCGATGACAACGCCGGCGTGCTGGATCGTATCATCCTCATAGAGAAGTCTTGCGCCGACAATTCCGACGTCCTCTCTCTGGGCAAAGCCGAGCATCTCCTCGACAAAGTTCTTTGCGATCAGCTCGATATCGTTGTTCATGAACAGAAGGTATTCGCCCTTTGCATGCTGTACGCCGAAGTTGTTGATCGCGGAGTAGTTGAACTCCCGCTCCCAGCGGACAACGTGTACATTCGGGAATTCCTTCTGGATCTTCTCATAGTAAGTCCATGTCGCCTGTTCCGTGCTGTTGTTCTCCACGATGACAAACTCGAGGTTCTTGTACGTCCCTTCCGTCAGCATCGGGCGGATACAGTTGTCGAGATCGACGGTGTGGTCCTTGTTCGGGATGATCACGGAGACAAGCGGATCTCCCTTGATCTTAAATGTCGTGTGATAAATGCCGTAGTCCACGCCTTTCTCCACTTTCTCCGCCTCGATCCCCACTCTCTTATAGTGGTCCATGATCGCGCGGGAACCGGCTGTGAAGGCGTAAAGCTTGCTCTCCGGGTTGCTCGCCGTGGAATTCGGATGGCAGCGCCAGTGGTATAAGACCTTCGGGATATGGCAGATCTTCTCTGCATTCTCCGTACAGCGGAAGATAAAGTCATAATCCTGGGCTCCGTCATACTTCGCCCGGAAACCGCCGACTTTATCAAGCAGTTCTTTCTTCACCACGAACAGATGGCAGATATAGTTGACGCTCGTCAGAAGGTCTGGATTGAAATCCGGCTTAAAATGCGGGTCAAACAGTTCATCTCCATCCATATCCAGCTTGTCCTCATCGGAATAGAGGACATCACATGATCTGTTTTCATTCAGTTTTTTCGCGCACTCGAAGAGCGCATTCGGTGTCAGACGGTCATCATGGTCCGCAAGGACAACAAAATCGCCCTCCGTCATCTCGAGAGCCGCGTTGGTATTACCGGAAATTCCGAGATTTTCGCCCAGAACCTTATATCGGATCCTGGAATCCTTCTCCGCATATTTCTTTAATACATTCTCAACGCTCTCTCCGGCCGGACTGCCGTCCGCGATGCAGAGTTCCCAGTTTGCGTAGGTCTGCTCCACGATGGAATCCAGCATTTCCTTTAAAAACTTCTCCGGAGTCTTATAGACTGGGATCACGATGGAGAACTTCGGCATATACTCAAAGGTCTCTTTTTTCTGCGCTTCCAGCTCTTCCTCCGACGGTTTTGTGAGATTCCACCACTCTGCGTAGTCGTAATCGTCATCAATTCCCTGGATCTTATGCTTTGATTTTAAGATCAGGGCCTTCAGACCATTCTCTTTCAGGAAATCCCAGGCAACATGAACCGTCTCCATATTCATCAGGTTCATGAGTTTCTGGACTTTGCGGTTCGCCGCTCCTGTCTTTTTGCGGATCATCATATCGCTGTATTTCACGCGGGTCGTCTTCTTCTCCCCGCAGATTACAAGATAGTAGATCTTTCCATGTTCATACGGGAAACGGATATCAAACCCGAGATCGCGGTCGATGATCTTTTTGTAGTAGATCTGGCTCACGTCGTCCCGCCTTGTCGGAACGATCTTCGCATCCACCAGATTCCCCGCTTCGTCCTCGATCCGGTATGTGATCACGGAATCCGGGTCATTTTCCACAGCCCAGCCATTTAACTGGATCGTCTGCTCACGGACTCTCATCACTTCAACACTGTATTTCATACTTCCTCCTGCGCAGCCGGCGTGTCAAAATTGATCCGCTCCTCCTCGACAACAAGCGGACGGTGCATCACACGGGTATTGATGCTCATGATATACTCGCCGAGCAGTCCGATAAAGAAGATCTGGACCGAACCAAGGAAACACATTCCGATCAGAAGCGGCGCCATACCTGCCGCAAAGCGGTCCCAGTAGAGGAGCTTCATGATCAGATATACCATTCCAACAAGAAAACTGATTCCGCCGCAAAATGCGCCAAAGAATGTCGCAAGGCGCAGTCCCGCTTTCGTGTAGGAGGTGAAGCTTAACATCGCCGCATCGTATAATTTATAGAAGTTATTGTGAGTCTTCCCCGCGCGGCGCTTCGGCTGTTCATACGGGATCTCTTTTCTCTTAAATCCAAGCTCCGCGACAATTCCTCGAAGGAACGGAGTCGGATCATTCAAATTTCTTAACACTTCGATAAACTGTCTGTCATAGAGACCGGATCCCGTGAAATGTTCGATCTGCTCTACATCAGACAATTTACGGATCAGTTTGTAATAGCAGCTTCTGAGCCAGTACATGACCGGATTTTCTTTGCTGCTCGTCTTGATCCCGATAACGATCTTATAGCCATTCTCCCATTCATGGACATACTTCGGGATCAATTCCACCGGATCCTGGAAATCTGCGACCATGGAGATCACGCAGTCACCGGTTACCTGAAGGATTCCATAATATGGGGAGTTGAACTGTCCAAAGTTTCTCGCATTGAAGATCGCCTTGATCTTCGGGTTCTTTGCACAGAGCATCCTGAGCAGTTCTCTCGTCTTATCCGTGGAGTCATTGTCGATAAAGACCAGCTCGTAGTCGTACTGCGGCAGCTCTTTTGTGATGATGCCGATGACCGCTTCACTGATCGGAACGACATTCTCCTCCTCGTTATAGCATGGAATCAAAACGCTGATTTTTTTCATGTTATATTTTCTTCTTCCTTAAATAATTGTTACCTGATCTTTAACTTTTATCATTGTAACCATTTTTTCTGTTTTGTCAATACCGGGCAGTGTTCACGGCATTTTTTGTCGATCCGGATCCGCTATGCACCACCGCAGCCGGTCCTGCCCGAGTTTCCCCGTTTTTCCTCTCTATACGGTCCTTTTCCTGAGTGCGATCATCCGGGTAATGCCGGTCTTAAAGTCGACTTCCGGCTTCCATCCCGTCACCGCCTTTAATTTCTCAATGGACGGCATCAGGTTGATCAGACCTTCCGCATTTTCCCCGCGGGTATTGTATCGGGTTTCGCCCTTTCCGCCGCAGAGTGTATGGATCTCCTCCACGAAATCCTTTAATACCTTTGTCTCCGCGCCTCCGAAGTTAAAGACAGGATTTGAGATCCCCTCAAATGCCGTTTCCTCCGCCTCGCAGAGCGCCGCCATTCCTCTCGCCAGATCATCGATATAGAGGAAATTCCAGTTCTGCGTGCAGGCGCCGAGGGACATCTCCCTGTTGTTCAAAAATGCGTCCAGACAGGATTCGACTAACGTCCACGGGTGGTCTCCCGGTCCGTAGGCGCTGAAGATCCGCGCGTGAATGTAACGCAGACCGAGCTCCCCACAGAGCTTTTCGCCCTTTTCGCGCATCGCGAGCTTCGCTTCGCCGTAGAGGGATTTCGGCTCGCAGACCGTCTCCTCCGTGATCAGATCCCGGTGCATTCCGTATTCTGCCTGGGATCCGGAGAACAGGAACTTTTTACATCCCAGTGCCTTCGCAGTCCGGATCGTCTCCAGGGAGATCTCCAGATTTTTTTTCTGAAGCGCCCGGTCTGTTCTCGACGCACTTCCGGAACCGCCCCAGCCGAAGTGGCAGAAGACATCCTGCGGCTTTGTCACTTTTTCCAGAAGCTGTTCCGGCTCGGAGAGATCGTTTTCAGTCACGAGAAGCCGCCCGGATAAAAGCGCCTCCTCGTTTCCGTCAAGGATCGTGCCGAGTTTTGAGGACGCGGGGCGCGCGATGGCAGTCACCGTATGTCCTCTCCGCAAGAGTTCCCGAACTGTCGCCGCGCCGACAAAACTCGTCGCGCCTGTCATGATGATATTCATATTATGCTGCCCCTTTCCTCTGACAAACGCAGCTGTTCAGTACCTTCACAGCTACGAGCAAAAATCCATTCCGGATCGGCTGCGCCGATGGGATTTTTGCCTTCATTCCTATCCTTTATTAAGGTCTGCGCAGCAAGTGCGCAGACCTGCGTCACTGACAAACCTACTTATTTTCCACCAGCGGGATATACATATTCTCCTTGAGTTCCTCCTCCGGAAGGAACGGCGCAAGATCCTCAAGCGGTACAGATACCATCGTTCCGTCCGGCAGCATCTTCGCAGATGCCTTTGGCTCAAATCCCTGCTTCATATCAACAAAGATCTCACAGATCACCGGACCTTCCGTCGCAAGTGTCTTCTCCACAGCAGCACCAAGCTCGCTGTTGTGATGCGCCGCCACATACGGATAGCCGTAAGCCCAGGCAAGTTTCTCCATACTCGGGAAGCTTAAGTCATGGCTGTCCACGCCGATTCCGATGAGCGGCTCATGGAAATGGGTCCTCTGGGTCTGACGGATGGAGTGGTAGCCGCCGTTGTTGATCAGGAAGATCTTGATCCCCATATGATGGTGGATGATCGTCTGAAGTTCCTGAAGGTTCATCTGGATGCTTCCGTCACCGGTCACAAGGATAATATCCTTTGTATGGTCCGCCACCCAGGTACCGATCGCCGCCGGGAGGTCGTAACCCATGGAAGCGATCGCAGAGTTGCTGATAAACCGCTGTCCTTTCTTCATCTCATAGGCATGTCCGCCTACCACGCACGCGGAGCCGTTGCCCACAACCGTGATCACATCCTCCTCCACGCGTTTGCTGATCTCCTTGATCGCCGCGTAGACGTTTGCCGGCTCATCGTCTCCGGCCTCATAATGTTTCGGCAGAACGACCGGATATTTTTCTTTCCAGGTCTGGCACTGACGGATCCAGCTGTCCACTGCCTCTTTGTCCTTTGCACCGCCGTTCGGATCAAATTCTTCCTCATCGAGAACGAGTTCCAGCTTCTCGAGAAGATCCTTTACGTCCGCATGGACCGGCATATCAACGTGGACCGTCGGTTTCTTTAACTCTTCCGCGTCGATATCATTGTAGATCACATACGCTGCTCTCGCCCATGTCGGGTAATTGTAGCCAACCTGGCGGATGGAAAGACGGCTTCCCAGCGATAATAAGAGGTCGCTGTTCTGAACCGCAAAGTTTCCGGCGCGGTCGCCCATATGTCCGGCACGTCCCACATAGAGCGGATCTGTATCGTACATGCAGTCGATGCTATTCCAGCCGGTAACAACCGGGATCCCGAGCTTTTTCACGACTCTTGTAAATACATCAAACGCTTTTCCGATCCGGATCCCGTTTCCGGCATTGATCACCGGACGTTTTGCCTCGCGGACCTTCTTTAAGATCTCTCTCGCCTGTTCTACTGTCACAGGATCCGGAAGTTTCACGCGCTTTTCTCCCTGTCCGCTCACATCGGACGGGATCATAGCCGGTTTTCCTTCAATTTTATTCATCATGCAGATCGTGCATCCGGAACATCCGGTTCCATGTCCGGACCAGCCGGTGCCGCCCGCCTCGTAATCATCTTTGTCGAATCCCAGTAAGGATTCCGTCTCGATATACGCGCCCTGGACATTTAACGGGATGTCCAGCCAGCACGGACCAGGTCTTCCTGTCTGTGCCAGATAAAGGGCCTTTTCCAGGCAGAAGCGGATCCGCATCGGATCCAGCACCATCTCGCTGTACTTTGTCATACAGTCGATTGCCTTTGTGATCTCAAATTCCTGATCTCCCATCGCGCGGATCCCCAGACCTGTGCTGTGGGCCGTCGTGTCGTAGCGGACCTGTCCGGATAAAACTAGCATCGGGATCGAGTCGAGCCAGCCGCCGACAACGCCCGTGATCGCGTTTGTTCCGCCAGGGCCTGTCGTCACGCAGAGCGCGGCGATCTTGTTGTGGATTCTCGCATACGCCTCCGCAGCGATGGCGCATGCCTGTTCATGGTGGTTAAAATAGCAGTGAAGTCCCGGCTGATGTCCGAGTCCGTCATCCAGGTGCATCGCACCGCCTCCGGTCACCATAAATGCATCGGTGATCCCCTCGTCTACCAGCTTCTGGGCAATATAATCAGAAACTTTCATTCTCATAAGTGAAACCTTCTCCTCTCTCAAACTGTCAGATCCCAGCCATATTGACCTTCCTTTTCCCCCAGACACATGGCTGAGTCTGCGCCGGGTATACCTTCCTCGATTATACCATGCGGACCGCATGCAGTCCAGTAAATCATGTTTTTAACGGGATTTTCAGGGGATCCCCGGGGCATTTTTTCCCCTTTGTTTTCCGTTTTTTCCACCCGGTGAAATCCTTTCCACGGTGTTCCAGATATGCCAGGAACCCACACTGGAATTCCGTCATCACAGACTGTTATAATCAGCCGGTAAACAAAAACAACTGTACGGCATGATCTCAGGAGCTGCTGCCGATCCGTCCTGTCCACAAGCTTCTGACCTGCCGGACAAGAGCATGATTTCATATCAAAAAGGAGAGAAGGATATTATGAAAAAACAGACAAGGATCGCCGCTGTCTTATCCGCAGCAGCATTCATGACAATGGTCTCCGGGCTGCCGGCTTACGCTGCATCCCACGGATGGGTGACAGAAGGAGATGCGAAGGTCTATTACGATGAAGACGGGTACCTCACCACCGATGCATGGAGAAAGCGCGGGGAAGACTGGTACTATCTTGGTGAGAACGGTCAGATCGTGACCGATGCGAAGATCGACGAATATTATGTGGACAGCGAAGGAAAAATGGTGACAAGTGCATGGGTAGAATTAAAGAATGAGGAAGATCCGGACTCCCCGGAGACTCCCGATACCTTCTGGTACTACTTTGAAAAGGATGGAAAGTCCGCTGTCTCCAAATGGGTAAAATTTGACTCTAAATGGTACTATTTTGACGAGTCCGGTCATATGGCGACAGGAAAGACGGAGATCGACGGAGCTACTTACTATCTTGGAACAGAAAAAGACGGGGCGATGAAGACCGGATGGATCCGCCTGGAGGAAAACAGTCATGTGCCGGGATCTTCTGAGAGCTGGTACTACTTTAACTCCGACGGAAAGATGGTGACTACCCAGTATGACAAGAAGATCGACGGAAATTACTACACCTTCATCGACGGAAAAATGCAGACAGGCTGGGTCCTGATGCCGTCCGGGAGCGATGCGGACGCGACCGGCAGCAATGCAGCTGTCCCGAACGTCACAGATTATCAGTACTACGGACCGTCCGGGGACGGAAAACGCGCCGAAGGTTTTCACTCCATTGAGGGGATTTCCGGGATCCACGAAGCCGACGAGGTGTACACCTTCTGCTTTAAAGCAGGAAAACCATACGTTTCCACGAAAAAGGGGAATTCTCTCTTCACGATCAACGCGAAAAAATACGCCTTCAGTGATCTCGGCATCATGCAGACCGGAAGACAGATCGTGAATGTGGCGAACGATGAGATCGCGAACTTCTACTTCGGTGAGGACGGCATCATGAAGACAGGAAAACAGACGATCTTCAATGAGGAGACGGGTGAGACCGAGAACTGGTTCTTCCACACCGACGGCGACAAGAAAGGTCAGGGATACCATGGACTCCGCGACGGCATCCTCTATGTATACGGAAAGAGACAGGACGCCACTGCCGACCAGAGATATGCACCGGCGGACTTAAACGGCACCACCTACCTTGTCGGAACAGCCGGAAATGTACAGAAAGCGTCCGCTTCCTCCACTTCCGCAGCGAAACCGGAGCTTGGACGTGGATATAAAGATATCAAAGATGCGAACGGAACGATCTGGACTGTAAATACGGCCGGTGTCGTCCAGTAAACAGGACATTGAATTCCTGCGAAATAACCGCGGACCTGCTGCCTTTCGCAGCCATCCGCGGTTATTTCTATCCACGGCTGCCCGATCAGTTCTGTGCAGCCGCATTCTCCTATTTACTTTCTGTAATATACGCTTTTACCAGGCGGTTCAGTGTACCTTTCATCTGTACCACAATGTCCATCAGCCTGTCGTTCTCTTCACGAAGCCTTTGGTTTTCTTCTTCCAGAGCACTTTTGTAATGTCGTTCCATGCTCATTGTTTTCGTCCCCCTTACGCCTCGTCCGCAGCCGCCCTTTCCCGCGTCTGCTTCCTTTTTCTTAAATATATAATACATTTTTCCAGAATTGAAAAGTAGTTTTTGAACGCAAGTTTCGACAGCTTTCGAAAACGCAAAGCGACAGTCCCACTCAAAAGCAGAACTGCCGCAAAACTCATCTTTTATATGATATGAAGTTTTTCAAATGCCCATGCAATCCCGTCGTCCTCCACGTCCTTCGTGATAAAGGTCGCGTAAGTTTCCAGGCCTTTCGCGTGTTTTTCCATGATGATGCTGTTTCCGGCATAGCGGATCATCGCCAGGTCATTCATACTGTCACCGAAGGCGTAGGAATCTTCTCTCGCGATCCCATAGTGTTTCAGGATCACTTCCATCGCCGTCGCCTTATCATAGCCCGTCGGCACACACTCATAGAGTCCGTGTCCCCGGTCGATCGCGGTCATATCCGGCGCCAGGATCTTTAAGAAGCTCTCCGCATCACTATTCTCATCCGCCAGAACACAGAACTTATCAAAGTCGACTTCTTCCGTATTCCAGTCTGCACTCGCAAGTCCCTGGTTTTTATACACCACGTTCTTCACATGTTCGATCTCTTTCATGTGGGAGACGCCGACCTGGACCGTACAAACCTTCGGTCCCTCAAGGATCCCGTCGAGTCTGCACGCGAGGATCGCTCTCTGGAGCTCCATCCGGCGCTTCGCGGAGATCTTTCTGTGAAGCAGGGCTTTTCCTTCCGCTTCTATGTAGGTTCCGCATCCGCAGAGGTAACCGTCGACCGGTACTTTCCCCTCAACGTCCTTCATCAGGCATCTCGTCCGCCCGGAATTGATGAATATCAGATGTCCGGCGCGGCGCGCCTCGGTGATCGCAGCCGCCGCGCTCTTCGGAAGCTCTTTCGACGCATCCACTAAGAGCGTTCCGTCAATGTCAAAAAATAATGCTTTTCTTTTCATATTGTTCTCTTATCGCATTTCTGCTGTCAGTATCTCTGCTCAGCACTTTGCAGAATAGCCGGACCATTTCCTGTCCGTATTATTTTGCTTCCGTACTGCTTTCGCTTTCCTCTGCAACAGTCTCTGCTTCTTCTAAGATATTCTCTGCTTCCGTTGTCTCTGCAGTGGTCTCCGGCGCTTCAACGTAAGTAGAATTGTCGATCAGGTAGTAGTAGACAGCACCCATATCAAAGATCTGGTTTGCGGAGTCCTCACCGTATGTTGCCGTCATCTGCGCTGCATTCTTGAAGTAATTCATAACAGCGAGCTTATCTTTCTGATCTTCAGTCGCAGAGAGATTTTCCTGTGCCTGAATCGCGTCTAAAACGAGCTGCTGTTTTACAAGGTTTTCAGCAGTATCGCGAAGTCCATCCTCATCCGTTCCGAGGAACATGCTGAGAAACTGGTCAAACTCAAGACCATAGCTGCTCGCATAGCTGGAGTATGTGGTCTTTAACTGGTTGAACATGTCATCAACAGCGTCCGGATCTGCTGTGACTTCGGAGTTATTGATCACTTCATTTAAGAGCTCACTTCCGGCTGCGTTGAAGAACTGGCTGTCGGCCTCCGCCTGGAGATCCGCACACACTTCCTCTTTTAACTGATCAAGAGTCGCTGTATCATCGTTGTAGTAACGTTTTGCGAGGTCATCGTCCACCTTGCTCTCGGACTCAGATTTTAACTGGTTTAATTTCACATGGAATACGACTTCCTGTCCTGCAAGATCTGCGCTTCCGTAGTTATCCGGGAACTTTAAGTTTAAGTCTTTCTCATCTCCGACATTCATGCCGATCACACCGTCCTCAAAGCCGTCAATGAAAGTTCCGCTTCCAAGCTTCAGATCGTAACCTTCTGCAGTTCCGCCGTCAAACGCAACGCCGTCCTTTGTTCCGGAATAATCGATATTCGCGGTATCGCCTTCCGCAGCCGGGCGTCCCTCGATCGTTACCGGATACTCTGCGCAGAGCTCCTTTAATCTTGTCTGGACCTGTTCATCCGTCACTTCCTCTACCTTTGCAGAATAAGTCAGGTTCTTATAATCTCCGAGCGTCACGCTCTCCTCGTCGTGAAGCTCTTCCTCGGATTTTGTCTCCGTCTCAACAGTTGCAGCTGCTGCCTGCTCCTCAGACGCAGAGCTGCTCTCTGTGTTCTGGCTCTTATTTCCGCATCCTGTTACGATCACAGCCGCTGCTGCAACACAGAGACCTGCTTTTATGATTTTTTTCATGTTTTCTTTTTCCTTCCATTCTGTCTCATATTCCCCGCGTGTCTCCCGTTTTCCGGAACATCCGCGCGTAATACTCATTCTAACATACCGTCACGCGAAAAAAAAGAGTGTTCACAGAAATTTAAGACATGTGTTAGAAAACAAGTAAAAAAACGCTTCACGAGTTTCCCCTTGTTATCGCGACAGTCGCCAAGGTCTCGCGCAAGCGCGGACTTTGACTCGTCGTTCGCGTAAATAAAAACACTCTGCAAAGATCTTCCATGTCTTACGTCCATCAGGATCTCTTCCAGAGTGTTTTTCAATAATGTTTCAATTTTTTCAAAACGGGGCGTTAGAAATGTCCTTCCGACTCCTGGACACAGCTCCTGCCGGTCCAGCCGTCATCCGCATTTATTTATAGAACGCACAGAACGCCTTATATGTATTGTATACATCAAGCTTCGAAGCCAGCTCAAACGGTGCGTGCATGGAAAGGATCGGAACGCCGAGGTCCACAACATCCACATCCATCATCGCCACATACTGGGCGATCGTTCCGCCGCCGCCCGCATCGACTGCACCGAGCTCACCGGTCTGCCAATAGACACCGTTCTCTTCCATGATGCCGATGACCTTTGCCATCGTCTCCGCGCTTGCATCGCTGCTGCCGGACTTTCCTCTCGCGCCTGTATATTTTGTGAGCACGCAGCCTTTGTTTACATAACTCGAGTTTCTGCTCTCGTATACACTCGCGAACGTCGGATCATAAGCCGCGTTTACATCGGAAGAAAGGCAGATGGAATGGCGCAGCACAGTCTTTGTGTCCGCCCCGAAGCTCTCCGCGAGGTCCTCGACCGCATGATGGACATAGTCCGAGTGAAGTCCCGTATTCCCGACAGAACCGATCTCCTCTTTGTCCGTAAGGATCGTAAATGTCGTGTGTTCCGGATTCTTTGTCCCGATCTCCGCCATCAGAGCTGTGTACGCGCAGACGCGGTCATCCTGGCCGTAAGCTCCCACAAGTCCGCGGTCAAGTCCGATATCGACTGCCTTGTATGCCGGGACCATCTCGATCTCCGCACGGGTGAAATCTTTTTCCGTGATCCCGTAACGCTCGTTCAGTAACTTCATCGCAAGAAGCTTTGCCGGATTTTTGATTTTCTCGTTCTCCTCGTCATGGTACGGGATCGAACCGATGATAATATTGAGTTCCTCGCCCTTTAAACCTTCCGCGAGCTTTCTCCCGTTCTGTTCGGAAGCGAGATGAGGGAGAAGATCTGTCACGCAGAATTGCGGATCGCCCTCATTTTCGCCGATGGAGATCTCAACGACCTCTCCGTCAGCTTTTACAACGACGCCATGCATGGATAACGGCACGGTCCCCCACTGGTATTTGCGGATCCCGCCGTAATAGTGCGGTTTTAAATATGCGATCTCATCCTTCTCAAACAGCGGATTCGGTTTTAAATCCAGGCGCGGGGAATCGATGTGGGCACCGTTCATCCTCAATCCCTCGTTCAGATCTTTTGTTCCGATTGTGGAAGCAATGATCGCCTTCTTCCGGTTGTTCCAGTAGATCTTATCCCCTGCTTTGTAGGAAGCTTTCGGATCAAATTTCTGATATCCTGCGTTTTCCAGGAGTGTAACTGCTTTTTTCACGCATTCTCTCTCTGTTTTTCCCTCATTTAAGAATGTCTTATATCCCTCACAGAAATCCTGTGCCTCCGGGATCTGCTCCGGCGCTTTTTCGCCGATATGCGGAGCTTCCCAGAGAAGTGCTTTTTCAAGATCTTTGCCGTTCATTCTAAAAATCCTCCGTATGTGTAATAGTATCCTATTTCGGGAACAGCTCTTTGCTGTCCAGCATCAGTGTAAACGGTCCGTCATTCAGCAGATCCACCTTCATATCCGCTCCAAACTCCCCGTGCGCCACTTTTTCCACATGCTTTTTGCACTGTTCCATAAAATATTCATAGAGACGGTTCGCATGATCCGGCGCTCCTGCACCAGTAAAGCTCGGACGGTTGCCCTTCCGGCAGTCTGCATACAGTGTAAACTGGCTCACCACAAGGATCTCGCCGCCCACATCCTGAAGAGAGCGGTTCGTCTTTCCGTTCTCATCCTCAAAAATGCGGAGTCTGCAGATCTTGTCCGCCATTTTATCTGCGATCGTCTCATCATCCTCATCAGATACACCGAGAAGGATCAGGAATCCCTGTCCGATGGAACCGGTCTCCCGCCCGTCCACATGTACCGACGCATGTTTTACTCTCTGTAGTACGACTCTCATCTATCTTTCCTCCAGACTGGCCGCTCTGCATCCGCTTTTCCGGAGTGCAGATCTTTCGTCTTGGAACTTTCTGTCATCAAAACAGCCGAAAACGGTCTATGTCGGACCGTTTCCTGCAAGTTCCTCCTGTTTTCTTTCTGCTTTCTCACGCTCGCGGCGCTTTTCTTCCTCACGCCTGCGCTCTTCCTCCTCGACGGCCATGATCGCCTGGTTTAAGGAGAACATCTTCATATCCAGCATATCCACCATATCTGCACAGGACTTTAACTCCCGTTCCAGATAATCCGGTGCCTTTCCCTCAAACTTATAAGCGATCTTGTGTTCCAGGGACGCCCAGAAGTCCATCGCGATGGTGCGGATCTGGATCTCGACCTTCGTATCTCTCTTTCCCTCCGACAGATAGACCGGGATCGTCACCACCATATGGTAGCTCTTATATCCGTTCGCCTTCGGATATTTAATGTAGTCCTTGACATGCAGGACTGTAATATCCGCCTGTCTGGCGATCATATCCGCGATGGGATAAATATCGGACATAAAGGAACAGATGATCCGGATCCCCGCGATGTCGTTTAAGTGCTCCACCATGTTATCGATCGTGACCTCACATCCATCGTGCTTCAGCTTTTTCACGATGCTCTCCGGCGTCTTTAACCGGGAAGTGATGTGTTCGATCGGGTTGTAATTGTATAACTGGATAAATTCATTATTTAAGATCTCGATCTTCGTGTTGATGGATTTTAACGCGGAGCTGTATAAAAACATCGTTGATTTCCACTGATCGATCTGATCAAACCCTCCAGACTCTTTCGTCATGCTGACGCCCCCTTTCTTTGCAGCCGGGAACGTTCCGTCCATGCGACCATGTCTTCACGCTTTCCTGCTACAGCTTCAGACCCTTTAAGAGATCCGCAAGACCTGTGCTTGCCTGACCTTCTTCCTTATATCCGTAGGTGTCCTCAGCTTCTCTCTCCGCTTCCTCCTCGATCAGCTCTTTCATGGACAGACTGATCTTGTTGTTCGCGGTGGAGATGATCTTTACTTTTACGTTCTGTCCCTCTTTCAGCACCGCACCCGGATGTTTGATCCGCTTTGTGCTGATCTGGGAGATGTGAAGGAGACCGGTAAGTCCGTTTTCCAGCTCAACAAATGCGCCGTAATCCTTTAAGGTCTCGACCGTGCCGTTCATGACAGCGCCGACTTCACATTTTGCGATCTTTTTATTTGTCTCTTCCTGTTTTTTCTCTCTCGCTACTTCGCGTCCGGATAATACGAGACGGTGTGTCTCCTCATCTGCCGTGATCACGGTCACTTCGATCGTCTTTCCGTCGAATTCCTTTAAATCTTCCACATACTCGTCGCTGAGGCGGGAAGCCGGGATAAAGCCGCGGATCCCTTCCAGATATGCGACAGCACCTGCGTTTACGATCTCAGAGATCTTTACCGGAACGACCGTGCGCTCTTCCATCATGGTCTTCAGTTTATCCCACGCAAGGACCTGGTTTGCCTCCTTTTTGGAGAGGACCATGTTTCCTTCCCCGTCATTTGTCGCCATCACGGTCGCCGTGATCTCATCACCCGGATGGATCATCTCCGCCATGTTGAAATCAGGATCTTCGCTCAGATCTTCTTTGCGGATCACGCCGTCCGCGTAGGTCTTTAAGTCCACGATCACCGCGTCATCTGTCACATCAAGCACGGTACCAGTCACAACATCGCCAACTCTAATTTTTTTAAGGGAAGCTTCTAACTCCTCTTTGTAATCGTCCATGGATTCCATATTTCATCTCTCCTTTTCTCATCCTCCATTTTTATTCCGCTTATTTCTATAAAAAGGCCATAAAAATGGATGATAATTTCTTCCTCTATTTAACCATATTCTGTGAATATTTGCCATAGTTTTCATAAAAATTTTATGATAAAATGTGCATAGTGATTACTGTACACGGGTAGGAATTTTCTGAACTGAAAATTCCGTATGACACCGTTATGGTCGCAGATTTTGCCGATTCGGAATGCGAAGCATCGGCAAAATCCCGTTACAGTGTGCGGGCATGAAATGCCCGTAGACTGTAACGCATAGTGATTACTGTACACAGGTAGGAATTTTCTGAACTGAAACAGGAATTTTCTGATATTTTTGGAGGCATTTACCATGAAAGATTATGCTGATCTGCATACCCATACCATCGCGAGCGGACATGCCTACGGAACCATCACGGAGATGGTCCATGCCGCTGCATTAAAGAACCTGCCGATCCTCGGCATCACCGAGCACGCCCCGTCCATGCCGGGAAGCTGCGGGGAAATGCAATTCTGCAACTTCAATGTGATCCCGCCGGTCTTAGAGGGTGTCCGTCTTTTATTCGGATGTGAATTAAACATCGTGGACTACAGCGGAACCATCGACCTGTCAGAGCGGATGTTAAAGCGCTTATCCTACACAGTCGTCAGTCTCCATGACCTCTGCCTGAAACCGGGAACAATGGAAGACAACACCTTCGCGGTGCTCACAGCGTTAAAAAATCCGTATGTCACGATCCTCGGACATCCGGATGATGGAAAATTTCCACTGGACTATGAGGCGGTCGTAAAAGCCGCAAAGGACAACCACCGCATGATCGAGCTCAACAACACCTCCCTGACACCAGGCGGTTCCCGCATCCACGCATATGAAAATGACAGGATCATTCTCCCGCTCTGCGCCAGCTACAAGGTTCCGGTCATCATGAACAGCGATGCACACTTTACGACATCGGTCGGCGACCACGCGCGCGCGGAGGCCCTCTTAAAAGAGTTAAACTTCCCGGAAACACTCATCGCGAACTATCACCCGGAGATCCTGAAGGAATATATCCCGGACCTGGCGGATTTTCAGGGCTGAACATCTCGTATCGAAATGGCAGAAATTCTCCTGCCCCGCCAGCGAGATCCATAAACCGATGTTTTTTACAGAAAAATGAGCACAAAAACGGCTGTGAAGTGATTCTTTTCTTCACAGCCGTTTTTCTTTCGTAAGAAACCATGTTTCAGGTTATTTTTCTGGACCTGCTCACCGGAACCCGTTCCTGTCAGATCTTTGTTCCACCGGGCAGGCGGTTTTCAGAGCTGAACCTGCGCTCTACTTTAACAGTTTATCAACCTTCGCCCACAGCGCCTGCAGTTCCTTCTGATCGCTCAGACGGTCCTTCTGGATCCGGATAATGTTCTCGAGCGCCGCATTCGCGCCGTCCGCGTTTAATTTCGCGTCACAGGATTTCTTCGCCCTTGTGTAAGGGTCCATACTCTCCTGATCTTCTTCCTGCTCCGCCTGGAGCTTCTGGATCTTATCCACAAGTTTTACCGCCTCATCCGACGGATTCTTCACATCCTGCCATTCCAGCAGATGCGTATTATTCTCCGCATTGATCGTATCCAGAGCGATACTGTTCTTTAACATCGTTTTCCAGTTGTCTGAGATTGCTATCTCATACGTCTGCTTCGCAGTCTTATTATCCGCAAAGGCCGTAAGCGGCATTCCCGCAAGACATACCAGAAGACCGAATAAAAATAAAATCTTCTTCATCATTGTGTCCTCCTGTGATGTAAGCTGATAACAGATTTCCAAAAATCCGCAGATATTTTCCATGTTTTCATGTACAGAGAATCCTTCCTCTGAACTGTTACCATCTTATCACACTTCCGTCCATTCTTCTACGGCAAAGCTGCGGCAATCCTGCGGCAGTATGATCGTAAACACGGCACCGTCCGGCGAGCTTTCTGCCGCGATATCGCCTCCCATATATTCCATGGAACGCTTCGCGATGGAAAGCCCCAGCCCGTGATTTCCGTTCTTTCCTTTATAAAAACGGTCGAACAGATACGGCAGATCATTCTCTGCAATCCCCGGTCCATCGTCGCGGATCGTAAGTTTCAGCTGATCCCCCGACTCTTCCACAGAAATCTGAACCGTCTCCTTTGCATAGCGGATACAGTTTGATGTCACATTTGAGAACGCCCGCCCAAGCAGCATCACATCCGAGATAATCTTATGCTCGTCTCCCGGCAAAAATTCCAGTTTTATTTTTTTCTGGTAAGCAAGACCTTCCAGCCGCTCGATCTGATCCTCGATATATTCCCGGATCCCCAGCTCCACCGGAACGACCTGGTAGCGCATCTGGTCCATTCTCGTGAGCGTCAGGATCCCGTCGACCACCTCCGTCAGACGGCTGCTCTCATCCAGGATCACTCCTGCTGCCTGGGATGTATCTTCAAAGACACCTCGCTGGATCCCCTGGGCATAGCCGCTGATGGACATGAGCGGGGTACGGAGTTCATGGGACGCATTCTGGAAAAAGACGCGCTCCGCCTCGTCCGCCTTCAAAAGATTGTCCTGCATCTGGTTGATCTCATTCTCCAGTTCATAAAGCTCTTTTACGTTTGTCCCGGTCTCCACCTTTTTAAACTTCTTTTCACCGATCCCGCGCGCTGCCTCACAGAGGCGGCTCACCGGATTTGAGATACTTCCAGCTACAAACCAGAACAGCACGATGGAGACTCCCGCCATGACCCCCATGATCATGAGCACCAGTCTCGACACTTCATGTAAGATCACGCTTGTATCATGGATCGGACAGTACAGCAGGATATTCTGGACACGCCCCGACCGTTTCTGCCCCACATCAAGAAAATAGAGCATGTATCTCGTATCTCCGATCATCTCCTCGGAGATCTCCCCGCTTTCAAACGAAGGATCATTTCCTGTCATTCTTATCAGGAATTCCGAGTACATCTGGGTCATCTCCGGCTGATCATCGTAGTTTTTCGGATACAGTACGCGGTAATTCTTTCCGATCACCAGCATCTTCGTCTCACCGGACTCCGTCTGGGCCGAGTTTCTCAGGGCATTCAGGAGACTTCCGCGGTCATCCTGTGCGCTGTTCTCATCCGGCACATCCACGTTGCTGTACTCCTCCGTAAGTTCCTCCACGGTCTTCACCATCTGCCCCAGATCCCGCTTCGCATTGTAGCTCATATGTCCGTCCAGCGCATAGCTGAACACGAACCATGCCGCCACCGGAAACGCGATCAAAAGCAGCATCACCGGGAGGAAGATCTTCATCCGGATACTTAATTTCATTCCTCTCCTCCACTCGTCAGGCGGAAGCCATATCCCCATACCGTCTCGATCTTCACAGTACTCTTCTGGTCCTTCAGCTTCTTTCTGAGACGTTTCACCATATCATCCACAGCTCTCGTGTCTACTTCCTTGCTGTCCACCTTCCACAGGGATTTTAAGAGGTCATCGCGGCTCGCCGCATGTTCCTTCCGCTCCAGCATGTGGCACAGAAAATCAAATTCCAGCGGAGTCAGGGCAAAATCCTCATCCTTTAACTTCGCAGCGCGGCGCTTCGGGTAAAGTCTGATATCCCCGATCTCATATGAATCCTTCGACTCTTCCTCCTGTCCGGAGAAAGCATCCACGCGGCGGAACAACGCTTTGACTCTCGTCACGAGTTCCAGCGGCAGGAACGGTTTCACCATATAGTCATCACTTCCGAGAGTGATCCCCGTGATGCGGTCCAGCGGGGAATCCTTTGCGGAAACGATGATGATCGGAACATGGCTCGTCTTCCGGATCTGCGTGCAGACCGTCAGTCCGTCCATTCCCGGCATCATAATGTCCAGGATACAGAGATCCGGAGCTTTTTTCTCAAACGCCTCCAGAAGAGACTCTCCATCCCCGAAACACTCCACCTCATATCCCTCTTTTTCCAGGAAATTCTCTATCAGAAAACAGATGTTTTTCTCATCATCCGCGACATAGATCAGTTTTGACATATATATTTCCTCCTGATTTTTATCTATCCAGATAGTTTTCTCGCATTACTGTCACGATTATATCACGTTCTTCCTCGCATGGTAAATATCTGCCGCAGAATTGCCGCAAGACACAGGAGTATTGCCCTCTGTGCTTTTTCCATTTTCCCAATAACTACCAGCGGTGAGCTTCCGAACAGGAGCACCTTGATCCGGGGATCTTGCTCCTCTTAGGTTCCGGGTGACTGCGTTGGAAAAAAGATGACACTTGTTTGAGCGCAGCGAGTTGTGTCATCGTTTTTCCGTCTTTAGCAGTCTCCCGGGAGCTTAGAGGAACCATCCCCGCATCCCTGAGTGCTCCTGCTCGGAAGCTCACCGCGTACTTTCGCCAATACAATCATATCATATTTCCCATTGTACTTTTCCAGAAACTGTAGTAAACTATCCCTATAATGCGGTGCAGTGTAAAAGGCTCCGGCATCGCCCACACCCTAAAAGAAAGGACGGACCCCACATGAACAAAGACCTGGAACTTCTCACCCGTGTGATCGACGAGAAATCTGCAAAAATCCTGGATGCCAACGATAAGATCTGGGAATACGCGGAACTCGCTTTCCACGAGACAAGATCAGCAGCCCTGTTAAAATCCATCTTAAAAGAAGAAGGCTTTACCCTGACCGAGGGCGACGCCGGAATCCCGACCTGCTTTACCGGAACCTTTTCCTACGGAACCGGAAAACCGGTCATGGGAATTCTCGGAGAGTACGATGCACTCTCATCCTTAAGCCAGAAAGCAGCAGATCCGCACAAAGAACCTCTGACGGAAGGCGCTCCCGGCCATGGATGCGGTCACTGCGCACTCGGAACCGGTGCGCTCGCAGCAGCGATCGCTGTGAAAGAATACCTGATCGCAAATAAGAAAGACGGAACGATCATCTACTTCGGCTGCCCTGCTGAGGAAGGTGCCGGTGCCAAACAGTTCATGGCCCGCGCCGGAATGTTCGACAACGTTGATTTCGTATACTCCTGGCATCCGGCAACAAAAAACGCCGTCGAATGCAACCACAGCAATGCGATCATGGGTGCAAACTTCTATTTTAAAGGCGTTGCCTCCCATGCCGGCGCGACCCCGTATCTCGGAAGAAGCGCTCTGGATGCCGTAGAACTCATGAACGTCGGCTGCAACTACTTAAGAGAACACATGATCCCGGAGGCAAGAATCCATTATGCCTACATTGATGCAGGCGGAACTGCCCCGAACGTTGTCCAGGATCACGCAACGATCCGCTACGAGGTCCGTTCCCCGTGGGTATACCAGGTAAAAGAGCTCTTCGAGCGCGTGAAAAACGTTGCCCGCGGCGCCTCCATCATGACCGATACCTCCGTGGAGTGTGAACTTTCCATGGCATTCACGGAATACCTTCCGAACAATGCCCTCGCAAAAGTTGCCGATGAGTGTTTACAGGAAGTCGGTGCTCCGAAATGGGATGATGCAGATTACGCGATGGCGAAAGAATTCTTAAATACCTATCCGGAAACCACAATGGAAAATATCCGCGCACAGATCATCGAGACTTACGGGGAAGACCGTCTCGAAGAGATCCTCGAAAAACCGCTGGATTCCGAGATCCATCCGTTCAACCCGGATAAGATCAAACTGACCGCCGGTTCCACCGATGTCGGCGATGTCGGCTATGCAGCACCGACCTTAAACATCAACATTGCTACCGCGTGCGTCGGAAATGTAGGACATTCCTGGCAGATGGTTGCCCAGTCCTGCAGCCCGCTGGCCCACAAAGGTCTCTTGACTGCCGCAAAAGTCCTGGCTCTCTCCTGCATCCGAACGATGGACCGCCCGGACGTGATCGAAGCGGCAAAGAAGGAAGTCACAAAGCGAAACGGCGGACACTACACCTGCCCGCTGCCGGATTCCGTGCAGCCGCCGCTTGATACATACTAAAATTCATATAAAGAGGATCTGCCCTGGCATCTTTGCTTCAATTTCAGGAGGAATTAACCATGAATATACTGATCGCCGCGGATTCCTTTAAGGGAAGCTGCTCTGCCCGTGAAGTCACTGACACCATCGAATCTGCCGCAAAAGCCGTGATCCCCGATGTGGCTGTCACGAAAATTCCCGTCGCTGACGGCGGTGAGGGAACTGTAGATGCCCTCGTTGCAGCCATGAATGGAACAAAGGTCCGCGTTCCCGCGCATGATCCGTTGGGACGGGCTATCACAGCCGAATATGGACTTTTGCCGGATGGGAGCGCTGTGATCGAGACTGCGGCAGCCTCCGGACTTACCTTGTTAAAGCCTAAGGAGCGGGATGCTCTTCGCGCTTCCACATTCGGAACCGGAGAGCTGATCCGACATGCGTTGGAACATGGCGTAAAAAAGATTATTTTAGGTCTCGGAGGAAGCGCCACGACCGATGGCGGTGCCGGACTGGCTCAGGCGCTTGGAATTTCCTTTCTCGACAAGACCGGAAAATAACTCGCCCCTGGCGGTGTTCATCTAAGCGAACTTGCTCAGATCTCCACAGCTGGTCTGCTGACTGAGGCAAGCGAATGTGAATTTGTCATTGCATGCGATGTGAAAAACCGACTCTGTGGATCTTCCGGAGCCGCTGCCATTTTCGGTCCGCAAAAGGGAGCCACTCCTGATCAGGTCAGGATCCTGGATTCAGCTCTGGATCACTATGCATCTGTATTAAAAGATCAACTGAAATGCAGCACAGCGGAAACCGATGGCAGCGGTGCTGCAGGCGGCCTTCTCTGCGGAATTATCCCGTATTTTCCGGTTACGATCTGTTCCGGGATTGATCTCGTCCTGGATCTCACAAATTTCGATGAGTACGTGAAACTCGCAGACCTTGTCATCACCGGAGAAGGCCGGATCGACTCCCAGTCCGCACTCGGAAAAGTCCCGGTTGGCGTTGCCTCCCGCGCAAAAAAGATCAGGAACGTCCCTGTCGTTGCGATCGCCGGTGCAAAAGGCGAGGGCTGTGAAGCTCTCTATAAATTTGGGATTGACGCGATCTTCGATACTGTCCCCGGCATCATAACACTTGAAGAGGCCATGGAGCATGCAAAGGAGAATCTGGAGCGGACTGCTGAAAATGTTCTTCGGATTTTCCTCGCGGGCAGTCAGGAGCAACTCCGGTAATTTTTGTTCTCACATTTACGGAATCTGTATGGACCTGCATGTGAAATCCAAAAACGCTGCCGCAACCGTAACCGTTCCCGGTATTGTCTCCACCAAACACCGGTCAGCGCAGACAATCCACTTTGATCCACACTGAACTGCATCGTTACTCCACATATTTTCCGGATCTATCCGGACAGTTGCCAAGGTCTCGCGCAAGCGCGGACATTGGCTCGTTGTTCGCGTAAATAAAGGCTCTATATCAATAATCAGGTGGGATTCCAGGAATCCACCACCGATCGATATATAGCCTTTTGACTTCATTTTTCTACCCGTGTCTCACAAGTTCCGCACTTCTCACCGTATTGACCAGATACCGGATCACCTCCACCGGATAATCTCCGGCCGCAGTCTCCCCAGTCACCATAACGGACGAAGCACCGTCCAGCACCGCGTGGAAGATATCATTCACCTCCGCGCGGGTCGGAACAGGGTTCCGCTCCATGGACGCAAGCATCTGCGTCACCACCATAAACGGTTTTCCGGTCGCCTGGCATTTCTGCGAGATTTCTCTCTGCACACTGGGAAGGTCCCAAAGATGGACCGCATTTCCAAGATCTCCTCTGGCAATTACGATCTCATCGGCTCCCGGAAGCAGCTCTTCCAGTTTCCGTACTCCGTCCAGATTCTCGATCTTTGCAAAAAGCTTCACATCCTCAGCTCCGGCTTCCTGCAGAGCATTTTTTACACATTCCAGATCTTCCCGTCCCCGCACAAACGGCTGCATGACTCCTGTTACGCCCATCTCTTTCGCGAGCCGGATATTTTCAAGATCAGCTTTTGTCAGTGTCGGAGAATTGATCTTCGCTCCCGGAAATGCTGCACTCTTTCTGCTCTTCAACAGTCCACCCCAGAGTACCTTTGCGAAATATCTCCGTTTTTCTCCACTTCCCGGCTTTATATTCTCCGAATTTTCCACAACCTTCAGGTGAATTTTCCCATCATCGAGGAGAATCTCCTGCCCTGGAATCAGGTATGGGATCGTAATATCCGGCAGCTCGATCCGGGCAGACATCCTCTGAGCAGATGTCCGGTTTTGCACCGGCGAACTTTCACTGTTTTTCTTTTTATCGGCCGTTTCCGTTAATTCTTCTCTGCTGTTTTTTTCTAAAAATTCAACAACCTTCTGATCTTTCTGATCCGTTGCTGAACGAATCAGATCCATATCCCCACATCTGTCATTTCTTTCACTTTCAGTCTTCCAATCAGCCGCCGCACAGATCTCCACGATTTCTTCATTCTTCAGCAGGATTGGCTCCGCAACCGCCCCTGTGCGAAGCTCCGGTCCCTGAAGATCGATCAGGAGCTGCGGCTTCACCCCGCATGATTCTGCCGCCCACTTCATCTTCCCGATCAGCTCCCCGGACTCTGCCAGTGTCACATGGGATAAATTCAACCTCATTCCGGTCATTCCAAGCGCAAACATTTCCGTCAGGATCTTTTCATCCTGACATGCAGGCCCCAGTGTTCCATAGATTTTTACCATTGTAATTCTTCCCCCACTCTCCTGATAACCATTCTGTTCCAAGAATAACATAAGGCATCGCACTTGTCACTCACATCTGGTAAACAGGTAACTCTGCGCAGTTGCATCAACGATCCTTCGCGATCCCGGATTTTCCGAGCAGGAACCATCTGTTATTCGAATTTCGTAAAAACAGTTTTCAAACGTGGCAAATCATCCGTTTCGAATTTTGTACATCATTGCTTCCGGCACCTTGGATCCACATAAATATGGTTTTCTTCTCATTCCGTTACACATAGAGAAACGGCAGCCGGATCTATCCGATCTCATGATCGAAATTCCAACCGCCGTTCTCACTCTTTTACTTTCTTTTACACCTGGATCCGGTCTGCAACCTCGCATCCGATTGCAAGTCTGCATCCATCATTTCCGATGATCATCCAGTCATTGTTCTGCTGGATCACGTCAACCGCATTCCCCTCGCAGAAATCGTGGCGGTGAAGAAAATCCATCACCTGCTGATTTCCAAGCATCCATTTAATCGTGTACCGTTCCCCGGATTTCGCTGTTGATAAAGCCTGCATGATTACGCCCCCTGATTCTATACTCTACAATAAGTTTCCTTTTATGTTCGCTATATATTGTCTGACATCTTTCTCTGCATTATTCTTTTTGTATCTTCTTTTACAGGATACTCTTCAAACTATCGGTTAGTCAAGCATAAAACCAGTTAGGGGCAGATAATCTTTTCATGCTCTATGAAACAACACTCCTTCTTTATCTATGTGCATTTTGGACAGATACACTCTTATCTTCTATATCAGCTGTGACATAACATGCTCCATCGCATCTGTAAACTTTTCCACTGTCATCCCTGCGTCTTCCGCCGCTTCTTCCATCGTAATCCGGCCTTTTTGAATCTGCTTTACCAACATCTGGATCTCACCAAGCTCAAGCCCCTCTGCTCGTCCCAGCTTTATACCTTCCTTTATACCTTACTTTCTGCCTTCCTCGCGAGACTCATCTTTTTCCTGACGAATATGTTTCTCCTGGTCATACTCAAAAAGGAACATCCTTAACACCTCCGCTCTGCTTTTGATCAAGAAGCTCCTCAGTATATTGTTTCGAATACAATCATCGATTGCACGTTCAACCGCTTCTTTAAAGCTATATTCTTTTTCATAGTTTCTCACTGTTTCTACAAAAATCATGTACTCCCGAAGTGTCCGGCTCTTTTCCATCAGCTCTTTATTGCATCCATAATTGATATTGATCACCTGATTACAAGTTCAAGAGCTGGAGTCCCGGAATGTTTTTCATAGGCATCCGATAATCTCAATTCTGAGCGTTCCGGCACCTTCTCTTTTCCGTTATAGAAGATCACAAATTTCGGTTCCGGAACCATAATCTGATGTTTTCCATAGATGTTCTCATTCATGATCAGACCAGAAAGCACACACGCTGTATAAAACAGATCTCTTAACGGCATATTTGGATTGATCGATGATTGATGTTCATACAGAACCAATTGTGAGCTGATAATAAATGAAACATCGTTTTTCATCCCCATATAAACAGCATTTTTCAGTGTCGTAAAAACAAGTTCATCCAGATTATCATAATCACTGTCGTTCATCGCATTATAAACTTCCAATGCCGTTTTTCGGTCCGATAATAGCATTCGAAAAATCCGATCTTTGTAGGTTCTGGTTGGTTCTCCAAGGATGCGGATCAAGCGTTCTGCCGATTCTTTCAGGAACTCTTCATCCTGAATATCTGAGGATGTTTTAACCAACTCAGAAGGTATCTTCTGGATGTTATTTCCCCAGTTATTGCGTTCTTGAATCTTTCTTCTAACATATTGTTTCCCGTTTTTCTTCATACGCAGTCCTCCATATTCCGAGAGAACTCCGTACATTTTCATTCCAGAACTCTCTCTGCTTTTGTTTATTGTGATAAAAAGCATTGAAAATTCCAGATTTGAAAACAGATGTTTTTGATGATATTAAGATGTTCAGAATTACATGCTTTGCTTTTATTCTATCACCCCGCATCAATCCTGTCACTCAGGAATCTATACAAAAATTGATAGTCAAAATTTATGTGTTCATGTCATCAGAATTCACTGCCTTTTAGAGAATTCAGGCATAATATTTATTATGAAAACACTTCTATCATAAAACTTCACAACTTTTTCACTGAATCCCATCAATAACAGCTTATGATCATTGCAAGATATATAGAAGCGGCATACCATCTATGATCCGCCATCATTAACGTTGATGTTTTTTCAAAATACAGAAAAACCCGCAGAACTTTGTTCTGCGGGTCTCTTACGCTTGGACACAAATATCTCACGGAGATACTATATATTAAATTTCGAATTAATTACTCGATGATTGTAGCAACTCTACCGGAACCAACAGTTCTGCCGCCCTCACGGATAGCGAAACGAAGACCCTGCTCCATAGCTACCGGATGGATAAGCTCGATTGTCATCTCAACGTTGTCGCCCGGCATGCACATCTCTGTACCTTCCGGAAGCTCGCAAACGCCTGTAACGTCTGTTGTTCTGAAGTAGAACTGCGGACGATAGTTGTTGAAGAACGGTGTATGACGGCCACCCTCGTCTTTAGTAAGAACGTAAACCTGAGCTGTGAATTTCTTGTGGCAGGTTACGGAACCCGGTTTAACAAGACACTGACCTCTCTGGATCTCTGTTCTCTGAACGCCACGAAGAAGAGCACCGATGTTATCACCAGCCTGAGCCTGGTCAAGGAGCTTACGGAACATCTCGATACCAGTTACAACTGTCTTACGAGTCTCCTCGTGAATACCAACGATCTCAACCTCATCGTTGAGTTTAAGAGTACCACGCTCTACACGGCCTGTAGCAACTGTACCACGACCTGTGATTGTGAATACATCCTCGATCGGCATAAGGAACGGCTTATCTGTGTCACGAACCGGATCCGGAATGTAGCTATCTACAGCGTCCATAAGTTCCATGATCTTGTCGCCCCACTCACCGTTCGGATCCTCAAGAGCCTTAAGAGCGGAACCCTGGATGATCGGAGTGTCATCGCCCGGGAACTCGTACTCGTTAAGAAGGTCTCTGATCTCCATCTCTACGAGCTCAAGAAGCTCCGGATCGTCAACCATATCGCACTTGTTCATGAATACTACGATGTACGGTACGCCTACCTGACGGGAAAGCAGGATGTGCTCTCTTGTCTGAGCCATAACACCATCAGTAGCAGCTACAACGAGGATAGCACCATCCATCTGAGCAGCACCAGTGATCATGTTCTTTACATAGTCAGCATGGCCTGGGCAGTCAACGTGTGCATAGTGTCTCTTTTCTGTCTGATACTCAACGTGAGCTGTAGAGATTGTGATTCCACGCTCTCTCTCTTCCGGAGCTTTATCGATATCTTCAAAGTTCTCAGCTGTGTTACCTGCAACTCTTGCTGCAAGAACTTTTGTGATTGCTGCTGTTAATGTTGTTTTACCATGGTCAACGTGTCCAATGGTACCAATGTTACAATGCGGTTTGGTTCTTTCAAACTTAGCTTTTGCCATTTTAAAACGTCCTCCTTAATTTGCGCCCATTGGGCTATTATATTTAACTTAGGCTGAATACTATTATATTCTATTCGAAAAAGTTTTTCAAGCCTATTCTTGCCTAATACAAAGGGAAACTGCGATTATTTCGCAGCGCCCTTTCTCTCAGCGATGATCTTCTCCTGAACGCTCTTCGGTACCTGCTCGTACTTCTCGAAGAACATGGAGTAGTTACCACGACCCTGTGTTCTGGAACGAAGGTCTGTGGAGTAGCCGAACATCTCAGCAAGCGGAACATATGCCTTAACCATCTTGCCGCCGCCGATATCTTCCATACCCTCGATACGTCCACGACGTGCGTTAATGTCACCGATAACGTCGCCCATGTACTCCTCAGGCATTGTAACCTCAACCTTCATGATCGGCTCAAGAAGTACCGGGTTACCTTTCGCCATAGCATCCTTGAATGCCATGGATCCGGCAATGTGGAATGCCATCTCGGAAGAGTCGACCTCATGGTAAGATCCGTCGTATACATCTGCAGCTACGCCGAGTACCGGGAATCCGCCAAGGATACCAGCCTTTGTAGCCTCCTCGATACCTTCGCCGACAGCCGGGATGTATTCCTTCGGAATAGCACCGCCGACAACGGAAGAAGTGAACTTGAATGTCTCTTCGCCGTTCGGATCCATCGGTGTGAAGTGTACTTTACAGTGACCATACTGACCACGACCACCGGACTGCTTCGCGTACTTGCTGTCTACATCAACAGCCTTAGTCATTGTCTCCTTGTAAGCTACCTGCGGAGCACCAACGTTTGCCTCTACCTTGAATTCACGAAGGAGACGGTCAACGATGATCTCGAGGTGAAGCTCACCCATACCGGAGATGATTGTCTGGCCTGTTTCTGTATCTGTATGAACACGGAATGTCGGATCCTCTTCAGCAAGCTTTGCAAGAGCCTCGCCCATCTTATCCTGTCCGGCTTTTGTCTTCGGCTCGATTGCGATATCGATAACCGGCTCTGGGAATACCATGGACTCAAGGATTACCGGATGCTGCTCGTCACAGATTGTATCACCAGTCGTTGTGGACTTGAAGCCAACAGCTGCTGCGATATCACCGGAGTAAACCTTGTCAAGCTCGTGTCTCTTGTTTGCATGCATCTGAAGAATACGGCCAACACGCTCTTTTTTGTCTTTTGTTGCATTTAATACGTAGGAACCAGAATTCATTGTACCGGAGTAAACACGGAAGAATGCAAGTTTACCTACGAACGGGTCTGTCATGATCTTGAATGCAAGTGCGGAGAACGGCTCATCATCGGAAGAATGACGAACAACCTCGTTGCCCTCAAGGTCAACACCTTTGATCGGCGGGATGTCAAGCGGAGACGGCATGTACTCGATGATCGCATCAAGGAGTTTCTGTACGCCCTTGTTTCTGTATGCTGTACCGCAGCATACCGGAACTGCATCACACTCACATGTAGCTTTACGAAGAACCTTCTTCATCTCGTCAACGGTCGGCTCTTCACCCTCAAGATACTGCATCATGAGGTCATCATCAAGCTCGCAGATCTTCTCAACGAGCTCGCTGTGGTAAAGCTCTGCATCATCCTTCATATCTTCCGGAATGTCTGTTACGGAGATATCATCACCCTTTTCATCGTTGTAGATGTAAGCCTGCATTTCGAAGAGGTCGATGATTCCCTTGAACTCGTCTTCCTTACCGATCGGGAGCTGAATGCAGATTGCATTCTTGCCAAGTCTGTTGCGGATCTGATCTACACAAGCGTAGAAGTTTGCACCAAGGATATCCATCTTGTTGACGAATGCTATTCTCGGTACATTGTAGGTATCAGCCTGACGCCATACATTCTCAGACTGCGGCTCTACACCACCCTTTGCACAGAAAACGCCGACAGCGCCATCAAGTACACGGAGGGAACGCTCAACCTCAACAGTGAAGTCTACGTGGCCTGGTGTATCGATGATGTTGATACGGTGCTCAAGTGCGCCAGCCTTCGGCTTTGTCTTTTCCTGGAGTGTCCAGTGACAAGTCGTAGCTGCGGATGTGATTGTGATACCTCTCTCCTGCTCCTGCTCCATCCAGTCCATGGTAGCTGTACCTTCGTGAGTATCACCGATCTTATAGTTAATACCAGTATAATAAAGGATACGCTCTGTCGTTGTTGTTTTACCAGCATCGATATGAGCCATGATTCCGATATTTCTGGTTCTCTCTAACGGATATTCTCTTCCAGCCAAGGATTTTTCCTCCTATTAGAATCTGTAGTGAGCAAATGCCTTGTTAGCCTCAGCCATCTTATGCATTTCCTCTTTCTTCTTTACAGATGCGCCAGTGTTGTTAGCTGCATCCATAATCTCGTTTGCAAGTCTCTCTACCTGGGTCTTCTCGCTTCTCTTACGGGAATAGAGAGTGATCCAGCGAAGGCCTAATGCCTGTCTTCTCTCCGGCTTAACCTCGATCGGTACCTGGTATGTTGCACCACCGATACGTTTTGCCTTAACTTCGAGAACCGGCATGATGTTGTTCATAGCCTCTTCGAATACTTCTACAGCGTCCTTACCGGTCTTCTCAGCGACCTCTTCGAAAGCGCCGTAAACAATCTTCTGAGCAACGCCCCTCTTACCATCAAGCATGATGTTGTTGATCAGCTTGGTTACAACTTTGTTGCTGTAAAGCGGGTCTGCTAATACGTCTCTTTTCTGAGTATGTCCTTTACGTGGCACGTTACTTCCCTCCTTAATTATAAAAATTATATCATCGGTACTCACATGTTTCCATAAAATGTGTTCGCGCGCGGTTTTCTATCTATTTCCTGCAACCACAGGTCAAATACCACCGGCACTAATATGCGTTATCTGCATTCACTTTATTCCTGTTAGTGATCCCTCTTGCGGTTGTTCAAGCTATTGACCGTTCTGCTTGAGACGGAATACCTGAACTCCGCTGCGCTACATTTGAGTAGCAGTTATTACTTTGTAATAACCTTATTTTTTATCTTTCGGTCTCTTTGCGCCGTACTTGGAGCGAGCCTGTCTTCTGTTGGCAACGCCTGCAGTATCAAGAGTACCTCTGATGATGTGGTATCTGGTACCCGGAAGGTCCTTAACACGACCACCACGGATCAGAACAACGGAGTGCTCCTGAAGGTTATGTCCCTCACCCGGGATATAGCTTGTTACTTCAATACCGTTGGAAAGACGTACTCTGGCAATCTTTCTAAGAGCGGAGTTCGGCTTCTTAGGAGTTGCAGTCTTAACAGCTGTGCATACACCTCTCTTCTGCGGAGCAGATGTATCTGTGGCTTTCTTATGAAGGGAATTGTATCCTTTCTGGAGTGCCGGAGCTGTAGATTTCTTTACAGCAGTCTCTCTACCTTTTCTTACTAACTGGTTAAATGTTGGCATTCTTTTCACCTCCTGTGATATTGACTGTTGGTTGCTGCTTTCAGCCTTTATGCGCACAAAAAAACGGGACGTACCCGATGCACGCCCCATTATTATATACAGAGATTTTCCGCATGTCAAGGTGAAACCTTAAATTTTCTTTGAAAATACGGCATTTTCCGACCATGACACGCCTGGATGAGTTGTCTCATTTTTAACCTTTGTGATTTTTGCTGTTTTTGTCTGTTTTCCAAGCGGATTTTCCATCATTTTTATCTCTCGGGATCATCCGTTTCCTGCCCCATTCCACAGCCGCACATCCCGGGCATGCGCCTGTGTTGTCAGGTACCGCATCCATGGTCCAGTACCATGCTGCCGTTCACAGTATTTTCTTACTATTATTTTTCTCCCAGGCAGAACATGTCCACCGTCACATCTGCAAGGAGATTTCCTTTCTCATCTGTCACCTCACTCCGCACGATCGTGATCGTACGGCCACGGCGGACCAGGATCCCCTTCGCATGGACAGTCCCCTCCGATACGTTCCGGATAAAATTCACATGTGCGCTCTGAGTCACATACTTCTTTCCATCTGCTCTCGCCGTCAGTCCCGTGACCACATCTGCGAGTGCGTAGAGCATTCCGCCATGTACCATTCCCATCAGGTTTGTGACGCCATGTGTGATCTTCATGCTGATCTCACTGCACTCCGGTGAGATCTTTTCGATCTTCATATTCGTATATTCCATAAAGGGATTATTTTTTACATATTCGTCCGGATCGATCCCGTACTGTATCTTTTCACTCATTTCTGCCTCCTGAAATTCTGTCATAACGTGCTGCGCAGTTTTCTGCTGTCATGAAACACGCATGTTCACCTGCTGTCTCCGACTGCATTTTATCATATGTAGTTCTTCCATGCAAGAACCGGAGAGGAGATCCGGCTGTAGATCTCCTCTCCGGGCATTCTCAATCATCGACTGCCAGAAGACCTGCAGTCCGAAGGCTTGCCATCAGGGCATTCAGCTGAGCTACCACATCTTCCGTGCTCGTCGCGTCCGCGACCGGAGCTGCCGCTGTCACGGTTCCTGCCGGGCCTGTTGGACCAGTTGCTCCCGTTGGGCCTGTCGCCCCTGTTGGGCCTGCCGAGCCGGTTGCTCCAGTCGGTCCTGTCGGGCCTACCGCTCCGGTTGCTCCTGTCGGACCCGTCGCTCCCACCGGACCCTGCGCTCCTGTCGCTCCAGCCGGACCTGCCGGACCTGCTGCTCCGGTTGCTCCTGTTGGCCCCTGCGCTCCTGCCTCTCCAGCCGGGCCTGCTGCTCCAGTTGCCCCTGTCGGTCCCGTCGGACCTACTGCTCCGGTCGCTCCTGTTGCTCCCACCGGACCCTGTGCTCCCGTCTCTCCGGCCGGGCCTGTCGGACCAGTCGCTCCCGCCGGACCCTGCGCTCCTGTCGCTCCAGCCGGACCTGCTGCTCCGGTTGCTCCGGTTGGACCCTGCGCTCCTGCCTCTCCAGCTGGGCCTGCCGGGCCTACTGCTCCGGTTGCTCCGGTTGGACCAGTCGCTCCCACCGGACCTTGCGCTCCTGTCGCTCCCACCGGGCCCTGCGCCCCTGTCGGACCAATCGGCCCCTGCGCACCGTCATATCCAGGAAATCCCTGCGGACCGGTCGGTCCCTGTGGCCCTATCGGCCCCATCGGACCCGGGCATCCCTGCGGACCTCTCGGCCCCATCGGACCTCTGCAGCAGCAGTTTCCACCCGGCCGTCCGCAGTTTCCGCCGCATCCCGCGCCCTGGCATCCATTTTCACAGCGATTTCGCTCCCCTATACAACCGGCATCACGATAAGGATCGTAATCCATATTTCTCATATCTGAATCTCCTTCTCCTTATTTTTCACGAATATTCCGTAACCGGATATCCGTTTACTATACTTTATGCTGCCCGTCCATATTCGTTCCTGCTCTCTTTATCGCTCCATCCGCGGCCTTGATCCTGCCGCAGCATTTTTATTTTCTCATTCCGATCCGTGCAAAATATTCCCGGTTCTTTCTGCACGCTTCCGTTCCCGGATGGCATCGTTCCGCCAGCTCGTTATACCAGCACGCTTTTTTTCTCTCTCCCATCCGGTCATGGCATACGCAAAGCTGGAGATACGGAATATACCCGCGGTATTCCGGCATGATAAATCCTTCCTCCCCGGCCAATCTTCCTGTTTTCAGTGCCTGGCGGTACCAGAATTCCGCATCCGCATACCGCTTTCCGGAAAAGAACCACCATCCAAGATCACAGCAGAGTTCCGGTCCCGGAATTCCTTCCCGCAGACCCATGAGCAGAAAAGAAAGTGCCTCATCCCGCTTTCCCAGCTGATACATGCAAAATGCCCCGTGCCTGCACGCGTCTATCCGGTCGATGTGCCAGCCGTCAGACCTTTCCAGATAAGTCAAAAACACACCGGCCGCCTCTTTATATCGTTTATGGTAATACAGTTCCTTTCCATAATAATAGTGTTCACGCGCAGTCAGACCCGCGTTTTTTCCCTTCTCCCGTATCATCTTTTCAAAGATCCTGAGATTGCGGTCCGGATCTCCCGTCCCGATCTTCCGATGTTCGATCAGAATATCTTCCCGCACTGTCTTTCCAAACGGTTCGATCACCTCATGGATCCGCCCTTTCCATACCGCTCTTTCGCATCTTCTCAGAAGACGTTCCCGATAAAAGAAAAATGACGGACTTCCGCTTCCGTCATATCCAACCGCATATTTCATCATCACCACGTCCGGTTTCTCCTGATCCAGACGCATTTTTAGTTTCATCAGTTTCTTTTGCTCTTCTTCCGTGATCACATCATCCGCATCCAGCCAGAAAAGATAGTCTCCCGTTCCTTTCTGAAACGCAAAATTCCTCGCCGCCGCAAAATCATCGATCCAGGGAAAATCATAGATCTGATCCGTAAACAATGACGCGATTTCCTTTGTTTTGTCGTTTGAACCGGTATCGACAATGATGATCTCATCCGCAAAATCTTTCACACAGGAAAGGCATCTTCCAAGGACCTGTTCTTCATTGCGGACGATCATGCATAAACTGACAGAAGCCATACATTCCCTCTGTTGTCCCTTTTTATCAATATATGAGATCCTGTAAAATCTGTCCGAATATTTCATATTTTATACCGGCAGCTCTCTTAAAGTTCTCTCATGTTGTGTGAATCCATCTGCCCCCGGCGCACCGTATATAAACAGGCGCTGCCTGGATCCATAAGGATTCAAAGGCAGCGCCCGTTTTCTCCGGCATTATTTCCGGCATTCACTCTTCATTTGTATTTATTGCAGGTTTGTCCCGTCTGCCGTCTATCCGCAGAGCCCAGACTGATGTACCGTTTTTACTCCTGCTCCTCACCTGTCAGATCCAGAAGATTCAGCTCCTCAAATCCGTCTGTGGACGGGAGTTCAAAGAGAACTTCCTTACCCGGATTCTTGCAGTCCATGTTCATGTCGATCTTGTAGTTCATCACATCGACCTCAGATGTCTCCATATCTGTAATGTTCATTGTAACATCCATGAAGATCTTCATGTTCTCGTAGTAGCCATCTTTGTTGATCGTCATCTCGCCGTTTGCCTCGTTGACCTTCATGTCCATGCCAACACCGAGAGTCGCATATGTCTCTGCTGTCGCACCGGTGATCGCCTGGATCACTTCATTGATCTTATCTTCGTTGATGTTGTAGGCAAGTTTCTTTGTATCGCCGTTCTGATACATTCTTAGACCTTTGATCACATCTGTACCCAGGTTCATATCGAGCTGGGTCGCCTGCTTTGCAGCATCTTCCAAAGACATCGGCTGCTTATATTTAATTCCCATCATGTCCACATACATGTTGCCGCCCGTATAGAACATCTCGATCGGCACCTCTGTTCCCAGTGTATTGGATGTTCCGTCGCAGAGGAATTCGATGTTTCCGTCTTCCGTCTCCCTCATCTTGATGTTCATGTCCATAGTCATATCCAGAGTTTCATCAAGATAAGATGTTGTAATCCGGTAGTTCACATCGATATTTTCGCTCTTGAGCGTTTCATTTAACTGCTGCGCTTCCTCGTAAACTTCCATGGCCTCCGGATCATTCTCTTCCACATCAGTCGGAACCGACTTCACCTGGGTTACACTGTTTACGCTCCACGCGCCATTCTTGTCGATCTCATAACCGTCCGCACGACCGTAATCAGTCATCGCATATCCGGTATTTCCGAAATAATAGCACTGTGCCCAGCCGTCATGATCACCATCCAGCCAGTACCAGCCGTTTCTACAGTAGGAACCGTCATCATTCTGGTATTTCCAGCCGTTCATGTCTTCCTGCCACTCACCCGCAAATGCAGGGAACGAGAGTGCCATTGCAAGCGGCATCGCAGCTGTCAGGACCATTTTCCACTTTTTCATAAGAGAGACCTCCTTGTTTTTACCGTCCGGACGCCTTTCCGGCGCAGGACCTTTTTCGCCTGTATCTTCAGGCAGCATCTATTGACAATATAACAGGTTCCGCTCTCTTCCTCAATTCATTTGTATGTCGGATTTATATTTTTCCGTAATTCTTCAGGATTCTGTTATCATTTCTTTCCTATTCCGTATACGACTGCTCCGCCTGGATCACCGCATAATAGTTGCTCCACTTCTCTGTGATCAGCTTCGCGATCCCTTTCTTTACTTCCTCGTTTGTCTTTCCATATTGGAACGGAACGGCTGCGTCGAAGATCAGGTTCGTGTGGGTTGGTCCCTGCACCATCCGGAAATCGTGGATCGTGACACCCGGGAAATTTTCCCGGATCATCTCCACGACCTCTTTTTTCGTCTCGTTAATCTTCTCGTCATTGACAACGATCGGGTCCATATGGATCACAGCTTCACAGCCGAGTTTTCTCTTTAATTCTTTCTCGATCCTGTCGATCACATCGTGGATCTCAAAAATATCGCTGTCACCGGATACTTCCCCGTGCAGGGAGATCATGCGTCTTCCCGGGCCGTAGTCATGTACCACAAGATCGTGGATCCCAAGGATCTCCGGATGCGCGAGTACGATGGACTTGATCTCATCGACAAATTCTTTTGACGGTGCCTCTCCGAGGAGTGGATTTAAAGTATCCTTCGCAGCGCCATATCCCGCGTAGAGAACAAAGCATGCAACCAGACATCCGCACCATCCGTCCACGTTGACTCCCGTCGCATACGCGATCCCCATCGAGACCAGGACTGCCGTTGTCGCGATGGAGTCACTCATACTGTCCATCGCTGTCGCCTTCATCGTCTCCGACTGGATCTTCGTTCCCACGGAACGGTTATAGAAGAACATATATGCCTTCACGCAGATAGAGACAATGAGGATTCCGACCGCCAGAGTGCTTGTCTCGACCGGTTCCGGATGAAAGATCTTCCCGACCGATGTCTTTAAGAGCTCAAATCCCATCAGGATGATGATCATGGAAACGCCGAAGCCGGACACATACTCGATCCTACCGTGTCCGAACGGATGGTCCGCATCTGCCTTCATGCCGGAAAATTTGAACCCCACCAGGGAGATAAATGATGATCCTGCATCTGACAGGTTGTTAAACGCATCCGCCGTGATGGCGATCGATCCGCTGATCACTCCCGCCAGGTACTTGCCGGCAAACAGGCAGACGTTGAGTGCGATCCCGACGATGCTGCAGAGCATTCCGTAGGCGCGGCGCACATTGCCGTCTCCGACCTGATCTCTGTTTTTTATAAATAAGCTCGATAATATTGTAATCATATAAAACACTCCAATCAGTCTGCACTTTGCATACAGACTATAAAACATAAGCCTGAAATTCAGGTCGAACCATCATAAGATCCGCAAATGAAAGAAATCCTTCCAGATATCCCCTGGTAAAAGTTGCCTGTCTCTAACCTTCTGTATACTCAAACAGCGAGGAAAAACATGATCTCGCATGTTCTCCTCGCGGTTCTTATATGCATCAGCCTATGGGAAAGTTCCTGTTTCCAGGAGCTTCCCCACAATATAAACTTGTCTGTTCTGAAAACCTGCACGATCGCCTGTTTTCATAAAGCTTTACACATTATAATCGATTATTCATCAACTTCCTGTGTGTCATCCTCGTTGAGAATGATCTTCTCAGCCTCTTCAATCGGAGCTTCTGTCTCCTCCTGCGGCTCAGCAGCAGTCTGAACTTCCGGCTCCGGCTTCTTCTCCTCGATCTCGCCGGTGCTGAGCTTGATGTTGCGGTAACGCTTCATACCGGTACCAGCCGGGATGAGCTTACCGATGATAACATTCTCTTTCAGACCGATCAGGTGATCTACTTTGCCGTTGATCGCAGCCTCAGTAAGAACCTTTGTGGTCTCCTGGAAGGATGCAGCGGATAAGAAGGAATCGGTTGCAAGGGATGCCTTTGTGATACCGAGCATGACCTGTTTGCCCTCTGCCGGCTGTTTGCCTGCAGCGATGAGCTCCTCGTTCATCTCGTTGAAATCAAGAACATCCATGGATACGCCCGGAAGAACGTCGGAATCGCCGCTCTCCTCGATACGGATCTTCTTTAACATCTGACGCACGATCATCTCGATATGCTTATCGTTGATCTCTACACCCTGTAAACGGTAAACACGCTGTACCTCACGGATCATGTAATCCTGTACGGCACGAACGCCCTTAACCTTTAACAGGTCGTGCGGGTTGATGCTACCTTCTGTGAGAACGTCACCGGCCTCGAGAACCTGTCCGTCCGTAACTTTGATTCTGGAACCATACGGGATCAGATAAGTCTTGGAGTTTCCGGTCTCCGGATCAGTAACGATGATCTCACGTTTCTTCTTGGTATCTTTAATTGTGACAACACCACCAAATTCAGCAATGATCGCAAGTCCCTTCGGGCGTCTTGCCTCGAAAAGCTCCTCGACACGCGGAAGACCCTGTGTGATATCGCCGCCGGCAACACCGCCGGAGTGGAATGTACGCATGGTTAACTGTGTACCCGGCTCACCGATGGACTGTGCGGCAATGATACCAACAGCCTCGCCGACCTGTACCGGCTGACCTGTCGCCATGTTCGCGCCGTAGCACTTGGAGCAAACACCGATATGGCATTTACATGTCAGGACTGTACGGATCTTAACGGTATTTCTGCCGAGCTTCTCAAGAACCTTGATAACGGCTGCGGCACGTTTCGGTGTACACATATGGTTTGCCTTGACAACAACTTCTCCGGTATCCGGATCTGTGATCGTCTCAGCGATATATCTGCCTGTTAATCTCTCCTGGAGAGTCTCGATCGTCTCTTTACCGTCTGTAAAGCCTTCGATCTCCATGTACGGGATCGTTCCTTTTCCTTCGCAGCAGTCTGTCTCACGGATGATGAGATCCTGGGATACATCGACAAGACGTCTTGTCAGGTAACCAGAGTCGGCTGTACGAAGAGCGGTATCGGACATACCTTTTCTCGCACCATGTGCGGAGATGAAGTACTCAAGTACGTCAAGACCTTCACGGAAGTTGGACTTGATCGGGAGTTCGATCGTGTGACCGGTTGTATCCGCCATAAGTCCTCGCATACCAGCAAGCTGCTTGATCTGCTTATCAGAACCACGGGCTCCGGAGTCCGCCATCATGAAGATGTTGTTGTATTTATCAAGACCTGTCAGAAGGTCATGTGTTAACTGGTCATCGGTTGCTTTCCATACATCGATAACTTCTTTGTAACGTTCTTCCTCTGTGATAAGACCACGGCGGAAGTTCTTTGCGATACGGTCAACCGTTGCCTCAGCGTCCGCAAGGAGCTGTTTCTTGGTTGCCGGGACAGTCATATCGGAAATGGATACGGTCATAGCGGCTCTTGTGGAGTACTTGTAACCGATCGCCTTGATATCGTCCAGAGTGATCGCTGTCTGAATCGCTCCGTGTGTATTGATGACTTTCTCGAGGATCTGCTTTAACTGTTTCTTCTTTACGAGGAAATCGATCTCCGGCTTTAACTCGTTGCCCGGGATCGTTCTGTCGACAAATCCAAGGTCCTGCGGGATGATCTCGTTGAAGAGGATACGTCCTACAGTTGTATCAACGATGCCTGTCATCGTTCTTCCGTCCGGAAGTGTCTTTGTCACACGGACTTTGATTCTCGCATGAAGAGTAACGGCTCCGTTCTCATATGCAAGAAGTGCTTCGTTCGGGCTCTTGAAGAACATGCCTTCGCCCTTTGCGCCCGGTCGCTCCTGTGTCAGATAGTAGATACCGAGGACCATATCCTGGGAAGGAACTGCTACCGGACCACCATCGGACGGTTTTAACAGGTTGTTCGGGGAGAGAAGAAGGAAGCGGCACTCTGCCTGTGCTTCCATCGTCAGCGGAAGGTGAACCGCCATCTGGTCTCCATCGAAGTCCGCGTTGAATGCGGTACAAACGAGCGGGTGAAGCTTGATTGCCTTACCTTCTACAAGGATCGGCTCGAACGCCTGAATACCAAGACGGTGAAGAGTAGGGGCACGGTTTAACATAACCGGATGCTCTTTGATTACATCCTCGAGAACATCCCAGACCTCTGTCTGAAGACGCTCGACCATCTTTTTCGCGTTCTTGATGTTGTGTGCAGTTCCGTTTGCAACGAGTTCCTTCATAACGAACGGTTTGAAGAGCTCGATCGCCATCTCTTTCGGAAGACCGCACTGGTAGATCTTAAGTTCCGGTCCAACGACGATAACGGAACGTCCGGAATAGTCAACTCGTTTACCGAGAAGGTTCTGACGGAAACGTCCCTGCTTACCTTTTAACATGTCAGAAAGGGACTTTAACGCACGGTTGCCCGGTCCTGTAACCGGTCTTCCGCGTCTGCCGTTATCGATCAGGGCATCAACAGCCTCCTGGAGCATTCTCTTCTCGTTGCGGACGATGATGTCCGGAGCGCCGAGTTCGAGAAGTCTTGCGAGACGGTTGTTACGGTTGATGATTCTTCTGTATAAATCGTTTAAGTCGGATGTCGCGAAACGTCCGCCGTCGAGCTGTACCATCGGGCGGATATCCGGCGGGATGACCGGGATCACGTTCATGATCATCCACTCCGGTCTGTTTCCGGAGCTGCGGAATGCATCAACAACCTCAAGGCGCTTGATGATTCTCGCTTTCTTCTGGCCGGAAGCCTCCTGAAGAGCTTTTCTCAGCTCTTCGGAGTCTTTATCCAGATCGATATTCTTTAAAAGTTCCTGGACTGCCTCAGCACCCATTCCTACGCGGAATGTGCCGTAGCCGTACTTTTCAACAGCATCGCGGTACTCTTTCTCGGAAAGGACCTGTTTTAACTGAAGTCCGGTATTGCCGGCATCCAGAACGATATAGGAAGCGAAGTACAGGACTTTCTCGAGGACTCTCGGAGAGATATCCAGGATCAGGCCCATACGGCTCGGAATACCTTTAAAATACCAGATATGGGATACCGGAGCGGCAAGCGCGATGTGTCCGATACGCTCACGGCGGACGCTGGATTTTGTTACCTCAACGCCGCAGCGGTCACAGATAACACCTTTATATCTGATTTTCTTGTATTTACCACAATGACACTCCCAGTCCTTGGTCGGTCCAAAGATTCTCTCACAGTACAGACCGTCTTTCTCCGGCTTTAAGGTTCTGTAGTTGATGGTCTCCGGTTTCTTAACCTCACCATGGGACCATTCCAGAATCTTTTCCGAAGAGGCAAGTCCGATACGGATCGCGTCGAATGTCATCGGCTGATAAGTTTCATTTGTCTCAGGCATGAACGGTACTCCCTTCTAATTATTTGTCGTCATCCTCGGTATAATCGTCATCGACATAGTCGTCTTTGGCACCGTCGTTTGTATAGTCATCGTCTTCCACATTGACAAGCTCGTCGCCCTTGAATTCCTGCTTCTGGAATCCGTAGTCGGATAAGTCTTCCTTATCGTTGTAGCGGCGGTCTCCCTCAATGATGGAACGAAGATCGTAGTTTGTATCAGAGTAGTCGATGTTCTCAGACATATCGACTTCCTCACCATTGTCACGCAGCACTCTTACATCCAGTCCGAGAGACTGTAACTCTTTTAAGAGTACCTTGAAGGACTCCGGAATACCCGGCTCCGGAATGTTCTCGCCCTTGATGATCGCCTCGTAGGTCTTTACACGTCCAACAACGTCATCGGACTTCACTGTCAGGATCTCCTGAAGTGTGTAAGCCGCGCCGTAAGCCTCAAGAGCCCAAACCTCCATCTCACCGAAACGCTGTCCGCCGAACTGTGCTTTACCACCGAGCGGCTGCTGTGTAACGAGTGCGTATGGGCCTGTGGAACGTGCATGGATCTTATCGTCAACCAGGTGATGCAGTTTCAGGTAGTGCATGTGTCCGATCGTAGTCGGGCCATCGAAGTATTCGCCTGTACGTCCGTCGCGGAGCTGTACCTTACCGGTACGGCTGATCGGAACGCCCTTCCAGAGAGCACGGTGATCAAGGTGCTCACCGAGATATTCCATAACCTCCGGACGAAGGATCTCTTTATACTTCTCCTGGAATGCATCCCATTCCATGTTTACATAATCGTTTGCAAGCTCCAGTGTATCCTGGATATCATTCTCGTCTGCGCCATCGAATACCGGTGTGGAAACATTGAATCCAAGTGCCTTTGCTGCAAGGCTTAAGTGGATCTCAAGGACCTGTCCGATGTTCATTCGGGACGGCACGCCTAACGGGTTTAATACGATATCGAGCGGACGTCCGTTCGGAAGGAACGGCATATCCTCTACTGGAAGTACACGGGAGACAACACCCTTATTACCATGACGGCCGGCCATCTTATCACCAACAGAAATCTTACGTTTCTGAGCGATGTAGATGCGGACTGTCTCATTTACGCCAGGAGCAAGCTCGTCGCCATTCTCTCTTGTGAAGAGTTTTGCGTCGATGATGGTTCCGTATGCGCCATGCGGTACTTTTAAGGATGTGTCGCGGACTTCTCTTGCCTTCTCACCGAAGATCGCACGAAGAAGTCTCTCTTCAGCTGTCAGCTCGGTCTCTCCCTTAGGAGTTACCTTTCCGACTAAGATATCACCGGCACGGACCTCAGCGCCGATGCGGATGATTCCGCGCTCATCCAGGTCTTTCAATGCGTCATCGCCGACACCCGGAACATCTCTTGTGATCTCTTCCGGTCCTAACTTGGTATCACGGGATTCGCATTCATATTCTTCAATATGAACAGATGTGTAGACATCGTTCATAACAAGTTTTTCACTTAACAGGACCGCATCCTCGTAGTTGTAACCTTCCCAGGTCATGAATCCGATCAGCGGGTTCTTACCAAGTGCGATCTCGCCATCCTTTGTGGACGGTCCGTCCGCGATAACCTCGCCTTTCTCTACATGGTCGCCCTTGTAAACGATCGGCTTCTGGTTGTAGCTGTTGGACTGGTTGCTTCGTGAGAATTTGATCAGGCGGTAAACGTCGCGGTTTCCGTCGGAATCTCTCTTGATGATGATCTCGTTGGAAGCGGAGCGTTCAACAACGCCGGCATTCTTAGCGACTACGCAGACACCGGAGTCAACGGCGGCCTTGCCTTCGATACCGGTACCAACAACCGGAGCTTCTGTGGAAAGCAGCGGTACAGCCTGACGCTGCATGTTGGATCCCATCAGGGCACGGTTCGCGTCATCGTTCTGTAAGAACGGGATCATGGAAGTAGCAACGGAGAATACCATTCTCGGGGATACGTCCATGAGGTCGATCTGTTTCTTCTGGAAGGAGGAAGTCTCCTCACGGAAACGACCGGATACGTTGTTGTGGATGAAGTGGCCTTCCTCATCGAGCGGCTCATTCGCCTGTGCTACGATGTAGTTATCCTCTTCGTCAGCTGTCATGTAGACAACATCGTCGGTAACACGCGGGTTAGCCGGATCGCTCTTGTCTACGACACGGTACGGAGCCTCAACGAAGCCGTACTGGTTTACCTTCGCATAGCTTGCGAGGGAGTTGATAAGACCGATGTTCGGTCCCTCAGGAGTCTCGACCGGACACATACGACCGTAGTGGGTGTAGTGTACATCTCGAACCTCGAATCCTGCACGCTCTCTGGACAGACCGCCCGGTCCTAACGCGGAGAGACGTCTCTTATGCGTAAGCTCGGATAACGGGTTGTTCTGGTCCATGAACTGGGACAGCTGGGAGCTTCCGAAGAACTCCTTCACTGCTGCAGTAACCGGTTTGATATTGATCAGGGACTGCGGAGTGATTCCGTCGATGTCCTGTGTTGTCATTCTCTCACGTACAACGCGCTCCATTCTGGAGAGACCGATACGGTACTGGTTCTGAAGGAGCTCTCCGACTGCACGGATACGACGGTTTCCAAGGTGGTCAATATCATCCTTTACGCCGATGCCGTACTCAAGGTGCATGTTGTAGTTGATGGAAGCAAGGATATCTTCCTTTGTGATGCATTTCGGAACAAGCTCGTGGACGTTGCGGCGGAGTTCAGCTTTTAACTCTTCCTCGTCATCCCCTGCTTTTTCCAGAATGTCTTTTAATACCGGGTAATATACTAACTCTGTGATACCTACTTCTTCCGGATCGAAGGACACATATGCGGAAAGGTCAACCATAAGGTTGGAAAGGACTTTCTCCACGCGCTCTTCTGTCTGGATCCATACATACGGGATCGCAGCGTTCTGGATCGCGATCGCCTGATCTTTTGTGATCGCTTTTCCTGCTTCCGCAAGGATCTCGCCTGTTTCTGTATCAACGATATCCTCGGACGGAATCTGTCCGACGATACGGTTCTTCATATGAAGCTTCTTGTTGAATTTATATCTGCCGACCTTTGCGAGATCATATCTTCTCGGGTCGAAGAACATGCCGTTTAACAGGCTCTCAGCACTGTCGACAGACAGCGGCTCGCCCGGACGGATCTTCTTATATAACTCAAGGAGACCATCCTGATAGTTGTCGGATGTATCCTTTGTGAAGCTTGCAAGAAGCTTCGGCTCCTCACCGAAGAGATCGATGATCTCAGCGTTTGTACCATATCCGAGCGCACGGATCAGGACAGTTACCGGGACCTTTCTGGTACGGTCTACACGTACATAGAACACGTCGTTGGAATCTGTCTCATACTCTAACCATGCTCCACGATTCGGGATTACGGTACAGGAATATAATTCTTTACCGATCTTATCGTGATCGATACCATAATAGATACCAGGGGAACGTACCAACTGGCTGACGATAACACGCTCTGCACCGTTAATAACGAAGGAGCCGGTATCTGTCATTAATGGCAGATCGCCCATGAAAATCTCGTGTTCATTGATCTCATCTTTATCTTTGTTGCAGAGTCTCACCTTGACTTTCAAAGGTGCGGCGTAAGTTGCATCACGCTCTTTGCACTCTTCGATCGTGTATTTGATGTCATCTTTGCAAAGCGTGAAGTCTACAAACTCCAGGCTAAGATGTCCAGCAAAGTCAGCGATCGGAGAGATATCGTCAAAGACCTCTTTCAGGCCCTCGTCGAGGAACCACTGATAAGAATCCTTCTGGATCTCGATCAGGTTCGGCATCTCAAGAACTTCTTTCTGTCTTGAGAAGCTCATTCTTACGCTCTTGCCGGACGGCACCGGACGCATTCTGCTTTTCTCCATTTGACGTTTCACCCCTGTTTTCTTTCTCTATAATCAATAACTAATTTTGGGCATACTGGTACCATATGCACATGATACCACAATAGTGCACATTTCATACTACCATGGGGTTGTCAATCTGTCAAGCACTTTTTTACAAAGTTTTCCTACTCTACGCTTGTGTAATACCCCGGCGCATACATCTGAATCGAGTAGAAATCATCCCCTGACGGGCTCTCTTTACTTGCAAAAATCTCCGGTCCATAAGCTGTGGTAAATCCGTTGACACTGTCATCTGTCTTACTAACGATCATATCCTCGGTATTGATCAGTTCCTGATATACCTCCTGTCCGCTTAGATCCGTATCCAGATAGCCGAATTCCTGGAATGTGGCTTCCAGCACGTCCACGATCTGGTAGAAGGCCTCCTCGTCGCTGCTGTAGGCACCGATTCCATGGAGATCGTCCGTTGCCGTGTCGGCGTAGATGGTAATGCTTCCCACATACTCCCCGTCACGGCTCAGATAATAGGCCTGATCTGTATTGTACCAGCTCATATCGTCCGAAGCATAGTTGTAGCTATATGTGTCCTCCATCGACCACTCAGAAAATCCGTACTGTGGCAGGAGCCGGTCCAGGGCGGCCGTCACATCCGCAAGCTGGGCGTCATAGTGACCGTAGTTTGTACAGTTTGTTCCGATGGCCCGCACCTCCTCGTCGGAGAGCTCGCCCTCGGCGTTGGAATCGGCAGAGGACCAGAGATCGCCGCTGGACGAGTCGAAGATGTTCTCGATCCCGTAGATCGATTCCCGGATCGCATGGGTGATAAAAAACAGCAGGTTTCCGCCGACGGAAAATACCAGCCAGATGATCACGACGATCAGAATGCCGGTAAACGGCTTCTTCCGCCCACGTTCGGAGTTTACGCGGTCCATGATGCTCTTTGAAGACTGGCTGCTGTAGGCCCCGTTCTGACAGGTGTCTGCCTGACCGCGGTACTGTTCAAGCTGGCTCTTCATATGTTCGAACGCATTCCGCTGTCCCGTCATCCGGTTTCCCATATTCTGGAACGGATCCGCTGTCTTCTTCTCCCGATTTGTCTTTTTCTTTCCGCCCTGTATTCTGGTTGATGTCCCATTCCCTTTAAATATGCCCGCGTACGAATCTGTACCGGACGTGCTGCTTCCAGGGTATTCGCTTCCGCCATCATGGTACAGGCAGTCTGACTCATGGCGCGGATGTCTCTCATTTAAATAGTAATCCACATCCTGTACATATGGATGCCACACAATCCTTTTGCATCCGCTGCAGTATAGACCCGATGTCATTTTCTGGTCGCAGTATGGACAATATTTCTGTTTCATCCGTTGTTCCTCCTGTCGGTATTCCTCCTGTCGGTATTCCTCTTTTCAGGTCATTTTAATTTTGTATTTTAAGCCCAACATCTAAATTTCTACTCTCATTTTAACATAGGTTTCCAGTGCACACAATCGAGATTTCACATCGTCAGCCCAATGCCTGATTCTTTTCCAAAAGCGAAAAAAGACTCAGAGCAGCCACTTTGCATGGTCTCTGAGTCTTCTCACACTGATATACTGCTTTTACCGGTTCAGGATCTCCATAAATTCTTCCCCTGTGATTGTCTCCTTTTCGAGAAGATATCCGGCGAGTTCGTTTAATTTTGCTGCATGGTCTCTTAAGATTCCCATTGCCTTCTCGTACTGTGCCTTCACGGTAGCGATCACCTCGTCATCGATGGCTTTCGCTGTCTCCGGTGAGCATGCGAGGGAGGTGTCTCCGCCAAGGTACTGGTTCGTCACGGTCTCAAGGGCAACCATACCGAACTGGTCGCTCATACCGTAACGGGTCACCATAGCGCGGGCAAGCTTTGTGGCCTGTTCGATATCGTTGGAGGCACCGGTCGTGATAGAGTGGAACATAAATTCTTCCGCCGCACGGCCGCCGGTCAGGGTTGCGATCTTGTTAAGTGCCTCCTCCTTACTCATAAGAAGGCGCTCGCCATCCTCCACCTGCATCGTATAGCCGAGAGCACCCGATGTTCTCGGAATAATTGTGATCTTGTGGACCGGAGCAGAGTTGCTCTGGCACGCAGCCACCAGGGCGTGACCGATCTCGTGGTAAGCGACGATCCGGCGTTCATTCTCAGATACGGACGCATTTTTCTTCTGGTAACCAGCAATAACGGTCTCAACGCTCTCCTCCAGATCAGCCTGGGATACAACGCGGCGTCCCATTCGGACGGCACGGAGCGCGCCCTCGTTGATAATGTTCGCAAGCTCGGCACCGCTGGCTCCGACAGTCGCTCTCGCGATGGCATTAAAGTCAACGGACTCATCCATCTTGACATCTTTTCCATGTACCCGCAGGATCGCCTCACGGCCTTTGAGATCCGGGAGTTCCACCGGAATTCTTCTGTCGAAACGGCCCGGTCTCAAAAGAGCCTTATCGAGGGTCTCTGGACGGTTTGTGGCCGCCAGGATCACAACACCCTTTCGTCCGTCGAATCCGTCCATCTCTGTAAGAAGCTGGTTTAAGGTCTGCTCACGCTCATCGTTTCCGCCCATGCCGCTTCCGTCACGCTTTTTACCGATGGTATCGATCTCATCGATAAAGACGATACACGGCGCTTTCTCATTTGCCTGCTTGAAGAGGTCCCGGACCTTCGCGGCACCCATGCCGACGAACATCTCAACGAACTCAGAGCCGGAGATCGAGAAGAACGGAACATGCGCCTCACCGGCAACAGCCTTTGCAAGTAATGTTTTACCTGTTCCTGGAGGGCCTACGAGGAGCGCGCCCTTCGGAAGTGTGGCACCGATATCGGAATATTTCTTCGGGTCATGAAGGAAATCTACGATCTCCTTTAAGGCGTCCTTCGCTTCCTCCTCACCTGCGACATCCGCGAATGTCACGCCGGTCTCGCTCTCCGCGTAGATCTTTGCATTGGACTTTCCAAATGTCATCGCGTTTCCGCCCATGCGCTTCGCCATGCTGCGGCTTAAGATCTGCCCGAGCCCGATCATGATCACGAACGGAAGGATCCAGTTTGTGAAGAATGCCATGATAGCGGATTCCTTCCGCGGGATCACCTTGTCGAAGGTCACTCCCTTACTGTATAACCGTTCTGTCAGATCCGGATCATCCCAGAGACCTGTCTTGTAGATCTGCTGTTTCCCATTGCTGTCTTTTGTGATGAATACGATCTCGCCATTCGTGTCATCTTTTTCCACCTGTGTGACCTGACCGTTATCCACCATGGTCAGGAATTCATTGTAACCGACTTCCTTTACCTGACTTTTCAGTGCGGACGGGAATACGAGTCCGTTTAACAGGACCGTCATGACCAGAATTATGATCATATAATAGAAAAATCCCTTAAATGAATTGAGATCATTCGGGTTCGGCTTTTTTCCGCCGTCTTTTGTACCCATACGTCTGCCTCCTTGATTTTCATTTTTCCGTAACGATTTTCATCGCATCTTGGCTTCCGCCGTTACTTTTTCTGCCTTTTACATGCTTTGTTTTCTGAGCATCTCCGCGAGATGACACCCTGTCATTTCGTGTGATATTTATCCTATATCAGGAGACATTGAATGTCAATGGAATTTATGGAAGTTTCTGAAATGTTATATTTTTTTTAGAAATTACCATTTTTCTTTCTGGCTGGCGGAGTTTGCAGGTTTCCAAACTTTTTTTATTGTTCTTCTTGACAAACAATCCTTTTCGTACTATGATACCCATAACCAAACAAGAAAAACCGTTGAGAAAGAGGAGTACATTTTCGATCGTGTTTTCACAGAGAGCTGCAGGCGGTGGGATTGCAGTATTGCACTGGGAATGGAATGGACTTTCGAGGGCAGTCCTGAATTTTAGTATGGACTGACGGCTACCGCAGTCGTTAAGAGAGCGGCGTATATGTTGGTATACGAAAAAAGCGGACCGAAAGGTCAAATTGAGTGGCACCGCGGATATGAAATTCGTCTCAAGGATCAGATTTAAATCGATATCTGATCCTTGGGATTTTTTTTATACCTAAAGGACCTGCCGACGGCAGCTCCCTACAGATGTATGGCAGCAAAAATACATGCTCTGTACAAGATATCCCACACCACGGCACCTTCGCTCCACACCTCCAACAACTACTGGACCGCATGACCGGATCGGAAAGACCCGGAATGCAGTTACGAATCATCTCAATTAAAAAGTAGAAGAGGAGAACAAAATTATGAAAAAATCGATCAAAGCAATCATCGCAGCAACATTCACCGCAGCACTTCTCGCAGGCTGCTCTTCAAACACAGTTTCCACAACGACTGCCGCTGAGACGACAGCTGCCGAGACAACAACTGCCGAAGCAACAACTGCAGGATCCGCAGACGCAGCGGATACCGCTCTCGCAGACGGTTCCTACACAATCGGCATCAACCAGTTCGCAGTTCACGGCTCTCTCGACAACTGCCGGGAAGGTTTCATCGAAGGTCTCGCCGAGAACGGATTCGTGGAAGGCAAAAATCTTACCGTATTAGAAGAAAACGCACAGGCTGACCCGGGCCTCGCTGCACAGATCAGCACAAACTTTGCAGGACAGAACGTGGATCTCATCTGCGCGATCGCAACACCGAGCGCACAGAGCGCATACAGCGTCGGCAGAAAGAATGATATTCCGGTCATCTATACAGCAGTTACCGATCCGGTCGCAGCTGAACTTACAAACGCAGACGGAACACCAGTCGGCGAAGTGACAGGAACAAGTGATAAGCTTCCGGTTGAACAGCAGCTCGAAATGATCCGCGCGATCCTTCCGGATGCGAAGAAGATCGGTATCATGTATACAACAAGCGAAGTAAACTCCGCTTCCACACTCGCAGAGTATAAGGAAAAAGCTGCTGATTACGGTTTCGAGATCGTTGAGTCCGGCGTTTCCTCCACAGCAGACATCCCGCTGGCAGCTGACAGCCTCTTAGAACAGGTTGACTGCTTAAACAACTTAACGGACAACACCGTCGTTGCTTCTCTTCCGCTGATCCTTTCCAAAGCAAACGCAAAGAACATCCCGGTATTCGGAAGTGAGATCGAACAGGTCAAGATCGGCTGCCTCGCTGCAATGGGTCTCGATTATGTTGATCTTGGAAAGCAGACAGGACGCATGGCTGCCGAAGTCTTAAAGGGCGAGAAAAAAGCAAGCGAACTGAACTTTGAAGTCATCGAGGAAGCAGCTTTCTACGGAAACTCCAAAGTCGCTGAGGATCTCGGGATCACATTCCCGGAGGACCTCTCCAAGAATGCAAAAGAATTATTCACTGAGATCACACAGTAGTTCAACAAATTTCATCCACTTTTTATAAGGAAGTCGGATGATCGGCAACATAAACCATCATGGTCCGGCAAAGCGATTTTCCGCTTCTGCCGGACTTTGCAGCAACATGTAACTGCGGGATTTTCCCCAGTTACTGATTTTCGGAGGATATCATGGCAATCTTATTAGGAATCTTTGAGGAAGGGCTGATCTACGCGATCATGGCCCTGGGCGTTTACATCACCTACAAGATCCTGGACTTCCCGGATCTGTCGGTTGACGGAACTTTCCCTCTGGGCGCAGCGCTGACCGCGGGACTGATCGTAAAAGGAGTTTCCCCAGTGTGGGCACTTCCGCTCTCCTTCTTTGCGGGTGTTCTCGCCGGATGCGTGACCGGTGTCATTCATGTAAAATGTAAGGTCCGCGACCTGTTTTCCGGTATCATTGTCATGACAGCCCTCTACTCTGTAAACTTAAGGATCGCCGGAATGAAGGCAAACCTTCCGTTCCTGTCCCAGGATACGATCTTTGACAACGAGTGGACCAGAGACAGTCTTCCGGCATCCGTAAGACCGTACATCGTTGTGATCATTCTGGCTGTGATCGTCCTGATCTGCAAGTTCGTTCTCGACTGGTACTTAAATACGAGATCCGGCTATCTTCTCCGGGCAGCCGGTGACAATGATGCTCTTGTTACATCTCTGGCAGAAGACAAAGGCCGGGTAAAGATCATCGGCCTTGCGATCGCCAACGGATTCGCCGCTCTTGCAGGCGGAGTGCTCGCCCAGAAGCAGGCGTTCTTCGACATCTCGATCGGAACCGGAACCATGGTCTTCGGTCTCGCAAGCGTGATTCTCGGAACACAGCTGTTCCACCGCTTCGGAAAGCTGAAGGCAACCACCGCTGTTATCGCAGGCGCAATTCTCTATAAAGCGTGTGTCGCTTTCGTTATTTCCATGCGGATCGTAAAGGCGACCGACCTGAAACTTATCACTGCGGCAATTCTTCTTCTGATCCTGATCGTCAGTGATTCCATGAAGAGAAAGGGGGCACACCATGCTTGAGTTAAAAAACATCAGTAAATATTACAACGCAGGCACTGTAAATGAAATGTGCCTCTTTAACGATTTCAACCTCAGCATCGATGACGGCGAGTTTGTTTCCGTTGTCGGCAGCAACGGATCCGGCAAAACTTCCATGTTAAACCTGATCTGCGGCAGCATTCCGGTGGATTCCGGCACCATCGTCATGGGCGGAACCGATATCACAAAAATGCCGGAGTACAAGCGCCAGCGCCGCATCGGCCGCGTCTACCAGCACCCGGCGATGGGAACCTGCCCGAATATGACGATCCTCGAGAATATGGCTCTCGCGGACAATAAGGGAAAGCCGTTCAATCTTCTTCCCGGAACAAATAAGGCCCGCATTGACTTCTACCGCGACCAGTTAAAGATTCTCGGTCTCGGTCTCGAAGATAAGATGGGGGTAAAAGTCGGCGTCCTCTCCGGTGGACAGCGTCAGGCAATGGCTCTTTTAATGTCAACCATGACTCCCATCGAATTTCTGATCCTTGATGAGCACACGGCCGCCCTTGACCCGAAGACGGCAGATATTATCATGGAACTGACCGGAAAGATCGTTGCAGAAAAGCACCTGACGACCATTATGGTCACACATAATCTCCGGTTCGCCGTAGAGTACGGAAACCGCCTTCTGATGATGCATCAGGGGCATGCAGTCATGGATAAGAAAGGCGAGGAGAAGGCGAACACGAAGGTGGATGATATCCTTGACATGTTTAATGCGATCAGTATTGAATGCGGCAACTAATGCGCACCTCGCGCGGACGCTTGTGACAGTCTACATCTTCGCGCGAGTGCGCATCATTGGCACGTTAGTGCCTTTTGTGTAATAGGGAATTCCTCAGAACTTCCTGTTACACAAAAAAGAGCTGTATGCGGCTGGAACTGGAATGACCAGTTTTCGGGGCATACGGCTCTTTTAGTTTTTTGGGGGTGTTGACTCATTGAGTCGAATCGCTCACTCGCAAACACGCGCTTCGCGCTCGTTTGTCTGCTTCGCAGACGGTTTGCTCGTTAGCGGCGCAGGAAAAACAAATGTCGCCAGAGGCACCGCTTGTTTTTCCTCTGCGCACGCTATATCTTTATTTTCGTCCACTTTCCACTCTTAAATCTCCAGTTCGTCAGGCACACTCTCACGATCTGGTCGCACACGATTCCGAGCCAGATGCCGACGACTCCGATCTCCAGTACATAGCAGAACAGGTACGCACAGGACGGGCGGACGATGGTGATACTGAGAGTCGAAGCACAAGTGGTGAACACCACATCTCCCGCACCCCTGAGACATCCCATGTAGATGACCTGGGAGATCTGCAGAAGTACGATCACGGTCATGACCTGCATGATCCGGGCACCCATGGCGATAATATCTTCCTCAACAAAGTACAGGTGGAAATACCAGTTTCCTAACGTCAGGTACAGGATCGACAATACGATGGAGATCATATTTCCGATCCTCTGGCAGATCGTTCCATACATGACCGCCAGATCCGGGCGCTTCTCTCCGAGACTCCGCCCGCAGAGCGCCACGGCAGCCACCTGCATGCCGTCGCCGAAGGAGAATGACAGGTTCATGACATTCATGGCCACCTGGTGCGCCGCGTAGGCCGAGGTTCCGAGTCTCGCTGCCATGATCGATACAAGAAGGAAACCGGTCCGCATGAACACCTGCTCGATGAAAACGCTGGAAGCGATCTTTGCCATATTCTTTGCCGGTTCCAGGGTGATGCGGACGCGCTCTTTTATAATGTAGGGAATGCTGACAAAATTGTCTTTCGGGATCAGGGAGCAGATGCTCATAATGCAGGCAACCACGGTTCCAAATACAGTCGCCAGTGCCGCACCCGCGATTCCCATCGCCGGAAAGCCGAGATGTCCCTGGATCAGGAGATAATTTCCGATCATGTTGACCACATTGGAGGTCACGTTGGTGCGCATGGCGATCTTCGTGTTTCCCGCACCGCGCTGGGAGGCGTTGATGGCCATGGAGATGATGTTGAAGATCATGCCGCCCATGATGATCCTAAAATACAGGACCGCGCTCTCCTGAGTGTCCTCGTTGGCACCGCAGAAGCGGATGATCGGCTCCGCAAAAACCACCGCCGCTATGCTGATCAAAATTCCGACAACGACTGTGAAGATCAGCGCCATCAGGAGAACCTGGTTCGCGCCGATCCGGTCTTTCTCACCGCGACGTCTCGCCACCAGGGCAGATACGGATACGTTCATGGCGATAAAGATGCACAAGCCGATGAATTTCGGCTGTGTTGTCAGACCTACTGCCGCCACCGCGTATGCGCCGATGGAGCTCACCATCAGCGAGTCCACCATGCCCGCCAGGGCAATAAAAAAAGACTCCATCACCGCGGGCCAGGCCATCTGGAATGCGATCTGGTATCCTTGTTTTCCTCCACCCATAAATTTCTGAAGTCTCGTCTTTTCGTTTTCCGGCATTCTCATCACTCCTGTGTCTACTTTTGGCATCTTTTAAAATATTTTTCGGTGTGTTGCTCTGATTCTTATTAGATTTATTATACAATACGGTGAATGTAAAATCAAAATAAAAATTAGTAACTGCGAAGGTACCGAATTTCTAACATGAGGACGTAAACAGTAACGGTACCGAACAGTTACAATAAATATAGTTTTATGTAATCTTGTTTCATTTGTGGTTCTACCGTATAATATTTATGTTGTCCAACCGATCCCCGGCAGCGGGAGGAGGTGAGCTTTATGCAGTTTTTATTTTCATTTCTTGTCTCCTGTGCGGCTGGTGTAACCTGCCATTACATCATCAAATGGTTAGATGGAGACAAGTAGGGCAACACTAGCCTGGTGGTTTCTTGTCCACCATAAAAAATAAGAAGAACCCCTCAGTATTCGCAGTACTGAGGGGTTCATTCTTTTTTGCTATATGCAGTTTTTATTTTCTTTGCCTAACGGCATTATATCATATGTATTTTTTATTTGCAATATCCCAACATATGTTTAAAACTGTGTTTTTATATACAGTTAATGTGCTCGCATTGCGCAAACAGTAACTGATTTTGCCGATACTTCGCATTCCAGATCGGTAAAATCCACTGCCACCATTGTATTGTACGGAATTTTCAGTTCAGAAAATTCCTGCCTGTGTCCAGTAACTATATGCTGCCTGCACCATTATTCTCAGCTTCTGGAAAATCCCAGTGTCTTCTCCAGATCCTTCTTAAACGTCAGCACATCTGTGGAAAGCTCCGCGATCCGGGCATCGGTCATACGACTTACAGGGGCGGAGATGCTGAGGGCGTAGACCGGCTCCTTGTGGTAATCCGGGATGCTGACCGCAATACAGCGTACACCTTCCTCGTTCTCCTCATCATCCATCGCATATCCGGCTTCCCGCACCCCGCGTATCCGATCCATGAGATCTGACAGACTCGTCACTGTATACGGAGTCAGGGAGGTGATCTCAGAACTGTTCCAGATATCTTCGATCTCAGAATCCGGCAATTCCGCAAGCAGCGCTTTGCCGACACCGGAGCAGTATAACGGAATCCGGCTCCCCACTCTCGACACCATGCGGATCGAGCTGACTGTGGACTCCACTTTATCGATATACACGGCCTCCGTTCCCTCTCTGCGGACCAGATGCACCGTCTCGCCCGTCTGCTCCGAGAGCTTCTTCAGAGACGGATGGATCAGGGACGCCATATTCGTCTGTTCCAGGATCTTACTTCCGATCTCCAGAAATTTTAAGGACAGCGCATATTTTAAGGATTCCTCGTCCTGACGGATATAGCCCATGTACTGGAGCGATGTCACGAGGCGGTGCGTCGTGCTCTTATGGAATCCAAGCTCAGCGCTCAGATCCATGATCCCCATAGGGCCATTTTCCGCCAGACGCTCGATCACCTGGAACAGGCGCTCTGCGACCTGGATCGGATTTTTTCCTGTTTCTTCCATTCTGCTTGTTCTCCTATCTAACCCGGCAGATCATTCCTGCCAGCCGGGTATTCGCGCAGATATAACTGCAGCTTCCTGCGCAATTTCTTAATTTGTGCCTGTTTGGCAAATCTGCAGGATTGCCGCGCAGCTCACTGCTGATGATCATATAAACCGTGTCTTTTTTGTCATTTCCACGAACTCTCTGTTCGTCCTTGTGCGGGCAAACATATCCAGGATCTTCTCCACAGATTCTTCTGCCTTCATGGAGTTTGTCGCCTTGCGGACGATATCCACAGCTTCCGCTTCCTCGCTCGTAAGCAGGAGGTCGTCGCGTCTTGTGCCGGACTTTAAAATATCGATGGCCGGGAAGATCCTCTTCTCGGAAAGTTTTCTGTCGAGTACAAGCTCCATATTTCCGGTACCTTTAAATTCCTCGTAGATCACATCATCCATACGGCTTCCGGTATCGACAAGAGCTGTCGCGAGGATCGTCAAGCTTCCGCCTTCCCGCATATTTCTCGCCGCGCCAAAGAAGCGCTTCGGCATATGCAGCGCTGCCGGATCAAGACCGCCGGAAAGAGTCCGTCCGCTGGGCGGAACAACAAGGTTGTAGGCTCTCGCCAGTCTCGTAATACTATCCAGAAGGATCATCACGTCGCGTCCATGCTCTACAAGACGTCGCGCGCGCTCGATCACCATCTCAGAAACGCGTTTGTGGCGCTCCGGGAGCTCGTCGAAGGTGGAATAGATGACTTCCACGTTCGGTCCCACAACGGATTCCTTGATATCTGTGACTTCCTCCGGACGCTCGTCAATCAGGAGGATGATCATATGCATGTCCGGATAGTTTGTCGTCACGGCTTTTGCCACCTGTTTTAACAGGGTCGTCTTACCTGCCTTCGGCGGGGACACGATAAGACCACGCTGTCCTTTACCGATGGGGGCGAGAAGATCCATGACTCTCATGGCCGTCGTATTTTTTCCGCCTCTGACTTCCAGATTCAATCTCTGGTTCGGGAAGATCGGGGTCAGGTCCTCAAAGTTCGGGCGGCGTTCCACGACACTTGTCGGGTAGCCGTTGATCGTCTTCACATAGAGGAGTGCTGCAAATTTCTCTGTTGCGGATTTCACTCTGCGGCTTCCGCGGATGATATCACCGGTCTTCATATTGAAGCGGCGGATCTGGGACGGAGCTACATAGACGTCGTTGTCGCCCGGGAGGAAGTTCTCGCAGCGGATAAATCCGAAGCCATCCGGCATAACTTCCAGGATTCCATTTGCCTCGATGCCGCTGTCAAGGTCCTGGAGGTCGTTCTTTGGGTCCGCAGTATAGCTCTGAGTTCCCTGGTTTCTTGTCTGGTAACCTGTCTGGTAGGTTCTTGTGCTCTCCTGGATGCCCTGGGCGTCCTGGACACTGTTCTGACCCTGGCGTTCCTGATAGGAAGTGCCCTGTGTCTGTGCATCCTGGCCTGCGGACTGGCTGTTCTGTCTGTCCTGATAACTGCCGCTCTGACGGTCCTGATAGCTGCCCTGACGGTCCTGGTAATTATTCTGGCGTTCTCTGTAGTTGTTCTGGCGGCTCTGGTATCCGCCCTGGCGGTCATTTCTCATCTGGCGCTCGCCGCGGTCCTGACGATCAGATCTCTCACAGCGTTCGGTTCTCTCCTGACGTCCTGTATGTTCCTGACGGTCTGCACGCTCCGATGCCGCAGACACCTTCTCCGGTGCCGCGCTTTCCGTTCTCGCGCTTCCAAAATCGTTTCCAGAAGCTGCTGCTTCTACAGCTGTCCCCTGTGCCGGCACTGCTGTACTTTCTCTATTTTCACTGTTTCCCGCCGCTGCCTTTTTGCTGTCGGCGCTCTCCGCTGTCTCGCAGAGACGGTCAATTAATTCTGCTTTTCGTAAGCCGCTGATATTCTTGATTCCCTGGCTCTTTGCCAGCTCTTTTAACTGAGTCAGCGGTAATGTCGCTAATTTTTCACGCATAATGGATACTCCTTCATTCTTATTCCGGTTTTATCGTCTCGTTGGGAATCATAAAAGATTGTAACAGCCTCTCCGTGCCTGGACCGGCTGCCTTTGAACCATTAGATTTGAAACTCTTCTCCGATGGGATCACCGCAATTACGCAGTATCGGAGGATCAGTATATCTCATTATAACGCACACATTATAAAAAAGAAAGAGGGAATTTTACAGATTTGGAATACGAAGCATCCGCACAGTTCCCTCTTTCTTTATTGCCTGCAGCATCTACAGCTTAATTGTCTTACCGCGTATACAGCGCTCAGGCAGCTCAGCGAATTATTTCACAAAATTCCTTATTCTGTCTCCCCGGCTTCTCTCTTGATAAACTCCATATGCTCCCGGATCTTCTTCTCATACCCGTTCTCCGACGGCTCATAGAACCGCATTCCCTCCATTCCGTCCGGCAGGTACTGCTGGGTGACATAGTGGTTCGGGTAGTCGTGGGCATACTTGTAGCCGAGACCATGTCCAAGCTTTTCAGCGCCCTTGTAGTGCCTGTCCTGAAGATGGGCAGGTACCGGCATGGTCCGCGTATCCGCCACGGTCTTCATCGCTTTTGCGATCCCCATGTATGCCGCGTTGCTCTTCGGCGCGGTGGCGACATAAGCTGCCGCCTGGGAGAGGATGATCTGGCTTTCCGGCATGCCGATCCGCTCAACGGCCTGGGCCGCGCTCACCGCCACCACAAGGGCATTCGGATCCGCGTTTCCCACGTCCTCCGACGCGCAGATCATGATCCGTCGGGCGATAAATTTCACGTCCTCGCCGGCATACAGCATCCGCGCCAGGTAGTAGACCGCAGCGTCCGGGTCAGAACCACGCATGCTCTTAATGAACGCGGAGATCGTATCGTAGTGGTTGTCCCCGTCATGATCATAGCGCACCACCCGTTTCTGGATACATTCCGACGCAACATCGATCGTGATATGGATCTTTCCGTCCTCCGACTTATCTGTCGTCAGGATTCCAAGCTCCACCGCGTTCAACGCGGCTCTCGCATCTCCGTTTGCCACATCCGCCAGAAAATCTGCCGCCTCATCGGTGATATCGGCACCGTAGGTCCCCATTCCTTTTTCCGTATCATAAACCGCCCGCATCACGAGTTCCCGGATATCCTGTTTTTCCAGCGGTTTTAACTCAAAGACCCTGGATCTGGACAGCAGGGCATTGTTCACCTCAAAATATGGATTCTCCGTCGTCGCGCCGATCAGGGTGATCGTTCCGTCCTCAACGAATGGGAGAAGATAGTCCTGCTGGGACTTATTGAAGCGATGGATCTCATCCACAAAGAGGATCGTCTTCTTCCCGTACATGCCGATGGCATCCTTGGCGTTCTTTACGATCTCTTCCATATCTTTTTTCCCGGCTACCGTAGCATTGATCTGCTCGAACCGGGCGCTTGTCGTATTCGCGATCACCTTCGCCAGAGTCGTCTTTCCCGTTCCCGGCGGGCCGTAAAAAATCACGGACCCAAGCTTATCCGCCTTGATCGCGCGGTAAAGGAGTTTATCTTTACCGATAATATGTTTCTGCCCGACCACTTCGTCCAGAGTCGTCGGACGCATTCTGGCTGCTAACGGCGACTCCTTTTCCATCGTGTTCGCTCTCATATAGTCAAATAAATCCATGGCAGCTGCCTTTCTGCGTTTTGCAGCGCTCTGTTTCCACATGAAATATCACCCATCTGCGCGCTGCATCCATTCCCGCTCTTTTTGCAGGTCTTAATCGACCATCAGTTCGTCTACTGTAACAAAAGTATACCCTTTTGATGTCAGGTTGTCAATGATCCGGAGTGCCGCTTCCACAGAGGTTCCAAACTCGTCATGCATCAGGATAATATCCCCGTCCTCCGTGTCTTTCACCACTTTCGCAGCGACCTTCTCCGTATTTTTCAACCGCCAGTCGATGGAGTCCACATCCCAGAATACGGGGATCATGTCCACGGCCTCCTCCAGCTTCGCATTCCAGTTCCCATAGGGCGGACGGACATACTCCGGCAGGGTCCCGGTTACTGCCCGGATCTTCTCCCGTGCGGCCCAGAGTTCTTTTGCTGCGTCGGAAAGCTTCTCTTTTGTGAGATCCTTGTGGGTCATACAGTGAACACCGATGAGATGTCCGTCCTTTGCCATCTGCTTTACGAGATCTTCATTTCCGTCGATGCATTCGCCCACGAGGAAAAAGGTCACGCGGATTCCGCGTTCCCTGAGGCCATCTAAAAGCGGCTTTGTATATTTGGGATTTGGGCCGTCATCGAAGGTGAGTGCCGTATACTTTTTTGCGATGTCTTCCTGCTGGCCGTACAGATCTGATACAGCCTTTTCCGATCGTCCGGCTCCGCTGTGATCATGTCCCGAAATCTCAGTGGTCATCCCTTCGCCCGGCACAGGGATTCTTCCCGTATCGACCGGTTTTCCCTCGTGCGTATCAAATATTTCCCCTCTTCCCTTCCACATCCGCACTGCCCCCCAAGCCAGGATCATATCCACGATCAGGATCACAATAAAAATAAAAACTTTCTGTTTGAATTTCATACGCTCCTCCAGCTGCATGTATTACCGATACAATATATGCGGCTGTCCTACACTTTACCGCTCAGTTTTCTCTCTCCAAAAAGGCAAAGCCCCTGAAACAGCTGTATTGGGGATAAGCTGTTTCAGGGGCTCTGCCTGCTCAATATGTACCATAATCTTTCCCTTTTCAGGGAAATCCACACCGGGAACATGGATTTTTTCGCTGTGGCGAGACAGCGGGCCTCCCGGCCTTCCATTTTTCTGACAGGCATCCAATCTGCCAGAAAACCGGTCTCTATCACATCCACCACGATGTGATTCTGCAACGATCCGGCGTCTTCATAGCCGCTTGATCTTGTAACTGTTCAGTACCTTCACCGTTGCACGATTTCTATAAAAAAGAGTTGAAATACATCTGTCTCAAGTGGGTGGACTCGGGATCCCTGTGAGTGGAACCCGGGTCCGGAAAAGGATGGGTATTTATAACTGAAAGTTTGTTTTCCTTCCTTTTTGTTTGGTGCCTTCATTATAGGCCATGCTCGACGGAATGTCAATAGCTATTTCAAACTTTTTGTTTGCATAAATGTTATTTTGTTGACAAACAGTTTGTTATATGCTATTCTGAACTTACATCGAAGCCTGCAGAGGCATTTCTTTATACCTCTGTTTTGTTATTTTTTTCACATAGCGTATATACGGCGAACACCCCGGGGGAGATGTCCGTTTTTGACGCTTATCTTATGGGGGTACATTTATGGAAATTTCCCAGTATCTTGACTTTGACTTTCTGATCCGTTTTCTCGAGGGACTCCAGAAATTTTTAGGCGAAACCAGTGAGATCCTGATCCACGATTACCGGAAAGGATACGATCACACCATCGTTTACGCCTTAAACCCGGCAGTCAGTGGCCGTGCGGTTGGCGGTTCACCGAAGGGCGGAATGATCACGCAGCTCGGAAAAGATATCGAGCCGATGAAAGACAGCATTCAGACCTTCTCCAATGGACCGAAGGACCGTTTCTATAAATCTTTCACCACACTGATCCCGGACGAAAACGGAAAGATCGTTGGATCTGTCTGTGTGAATCTGGACGTCTCGGATCTCCTGAATGCGCAGCGTGCGCTGGGTGCTTTTGTTCAGTACCCGATGACCCATCACGCGCCGACAAATGATATCGATGCCCTGGCCACAAAAAATGTGGATGACATTCTTAAGTACTACATGAAACAGGCGGAGCTTCTGGTCGGAAAACCGATGGGACTGATGAACAAGGAGGAAAAGATCCGCGCATTGGACTACCTCGACCAGAAGGGTGTCTTCAAAATTTCCAAGACCAGCGTTCTTCTCTGCGAGACGCTTCAGGTATCAAAATATACGCTCTACAACTACCTTGAGGAAGCACGGAGCGGACGCGGGGATAATGGCAGCGAAGAATAGTAGATCGCAAATTAAAACCTGGTAATTGTGCTATTGCTGAACAATTATCATGTTTCTCATACAAAACGGAGTACCGGTATATCATGATTACCAGTACTCCGTTTTTATTGCATTATCAGTTATCCGCCGGGTCATATGCACATATCCCTAACATCTGGAATCATGCATATTTTCCTTTTTCTGTCATATCGTCACATTCTCCAGCACCTTCAGCTGATCCAGCCCCGTGCTTCCGCCTGAGATCAGGAAGCAGACCTTCTCATCCTTTTTCACCTTCGCAAGTCCCTGTAAGACCGCACCGACGGTGATGGCGGAGGACGGCTCGCAGAAGATCTTTCCCTCTGTCAGGAGCAGCTTCCATGCTTTTAACAGATACTCATCCTCCACATCAAAGAATCCGTCCACGTTCGCCGCCACATACGGATAGCACTGGTCTCCCGGCATCTGGGACACGAGAGCGTCCGCGATAGACTTCTTCTGTTCAACCTTCACCGGCTTTCCGGCCGCCAGGCTTGCGCTGTATCTCGGAAGCGCTGCCGGCTCTGCTCCGTAGACCTTAACGCTGTTATCCATGCCCTTTACCGCCGTTGAGACACCGCCGATGAGTCCGCCACCGCTGACCGGAACGATGATCGTATCGATCTCCGGGCACTGTTCTAGGATCTCGATTCCCGCAGTTCCCTGTCCTGCCATAATATCCTCGTCATTATATGGCGGAACCATCGTCGCATTTCTCTCCCGGCAGATCCGCTCCGCAACGTCAAACCGCTCAGATGTCTCACACTGAACAACCTCCGCTCCCAGCTCTTTGATCGCATTTACTTTAATAGCCGGTGCCGTATACGGCATCACGATCGTCGCCTTTGCGCCAAGCTTTTTTGCAGTATACGCCACTGCCTTTCCGTGGTTTCCCGAAGATGCCGCGACGATCCCGCAACTTAACTGCTCCGGTGTCAGCATCCTGATCTTATTGACTGCTCCGCGAAGCTTGAACGCGCCGGTGATCTGCATGCACTCTGCCTTCAGATACACCTGACAGCCAAGGAACTCGTCCAGCTTTTCCAGACGGATGAGCGGTGTTCTCGTCGTATACGGGGCGATCCTGTTTTTCGCTTCAAAAATTTTTTCCAAGGTAAGAGACATATGTTTTTCCTCCTCTGCGTTGATGCTTTGATTGTACCATCCGAAACCCCAGATGTAAAACAAAAGAGGAGCCAGATTTCTCTGGCTCCCAAAAAGGGGTATTTAAATATATGAGATTGAGCTAAATATAAAGGGCAGGTCTTCTGTCTTTAAAGGATGGAAGTTTGCTCTCCACTTCCTTGATCCGATCCGTATCCACATATACCGGAATCAGTTCTTCTCTTTCATTTCCAGCTGCAAAGGCAACTCCCATCGGATCGACTGCTACACTCTCACCCATCGCTGTGCCTCCGCACTGATCACACGCAAGTACGAAAAATGTGTTTTCCAGTGCTCTGGAGGTAATCAGTGTACGGAACTGATGACTCTTTAAATCGCCTTTGAACCATGCAGTCGGCATGATGACGATCTCAGCTCCTTTGGCCTTCTGGTAACGTGCTACTTCCGGGAAACGAACTTCGTAGCAGACAAATAAACCGAGTTTTCCAAACGGAGTATCTACTGGCTCAAAGAACTTGTCTCCAGCTTTATACTCATTGGATTCCTTGTATCCGAACGCATCATATAAATGCGTTTTTCTGTAAGTCTGTACGATTTCTCCCTTGTTATTCACCATAACAACTGTATTGTAACAGCGATGATCAGCCGGATCCTCAATGGTCTCCTTCATTCCGAATGTGAGCCATACATCATGATCTGCGGCTAATTTTTTCATTCCCTGCACAAATTCTCCGTCCAGCGGTTCCGCAACCGCATTTGCTGTTGCAATGTCTGTACCAGCCGGAAAACGGCTCATAAAAGTTTCTGGAAAAAGAATCATACCCGGATGATATTTTTCTGCTGCTTCCTTTACTAAGCTGTCAGCTTTCTCGAGATTATCTTTTGGATATTCAGTTGGTGCGACCTGTGCCATAACAAATAAGCTTTCCATGTCTTTCTCCCTTCCTATTCTCCAAAATTTATTTTTTTAAGATCTTGAGTGTATCCGGGCACTGCTCAGAATAGTAGTTGATTGCCATCTGAACTTCATCACCCATTGTAAAGTGACGTACGCCTAAATCATAGAAGTACTGAACATTTGTATTGTAATCCAACTGTACGCACGGCTGAACACCATTCTCCAGTGCGATGCGGATCATTTCTCTATGTACTTCATCTAAGTCTTTCGCGTTCTTGTCCATCTCCCAGCCTGCATTTGTCGCATAGTCGAACGGTCCGAATACTACCATATCAACTCCCGGAACCTTGCAGATTGCATCCAGATTCTTAAATGCGTCGACTTTTTCGATCATGATCATCTTGACAACATCGTCTGTCATCTTACGATAGTCAGACATTCTCATACGGCCTGTTCCGTTCATGCCTAAACGACGGTTCGGACGTCCGAAAATACCACCACCCGGATAGCTGGTTGTGATTGCATCGATTGTTTCTTTTACTTCTTCTGCAGTATACATATCCGCAAATAAGATTCCTGATGCACCGCAGGCAATCGCACGCTGCGCGTTGTAGTAACGGTTCTGTCTGTCTACTTTAATAACAGTTGCGCATCCGTATAACTCTGATGCACGACAGATATTCTCGAGATCTGGCTCTGTGTACGGAGCGTACTCTGCCTCATACTCGATATAATCAAAATATTTTGTGGAAGCAGCCAGCTCTGTCATGTAAGCCCATGTGCTCTCCATTCTGGTTCCAAGTGTCGGAAGATTGTTGTCCAGGCAATATCTTAATTTGTTCGGTCTAATGTCCATGTTCATAGTTAGTTCTCCTTTCATGAATCCCTGTCTGCCCGGAATCCCTTTTACCTTTCAAGGGATTCCGGATTACTCTCTTTTTACACAACTGTCATGATTACTTTGTTAAGCCCCATGCACTGCAAGCTTCCTCACCAAACTTGTTGATAAAATATTCCTGTGCCGGTTTTGCTGCGTCTACGAATGCCTGATGCTCCTCGTCTGTTAACTGAGTAATTGTAACGCCATCTTTCTCCTGGAAATCTTTGCGGATCTGCTCTTCATCTGTAACGAGTTTTTCACGTCCCCACTGGCAAGCTTCAACAGCCTTATCTTCAACTAACTTCTTGGTTGCGTCATCATAGCTGTCCCATGCTTTCTTTCCTGCGAACATCCAGTATCCATCAAAGCTCCAGTTCCACTCTGTAATGTTCTTCTGAACTTCCTGAATGTTAGCGGAAGAGATTGTCTGGTAACCGTTCTCATGTCCGTCCAGTGTACCCTGCTGTAATGCGGTGAATACTTCGCTCCAGTTCATAGCTACCGGATCTGCTCCCATATCTGTTAAGGTCTTCATGTAAACCTCACCACTCGGCACACGGATTCTTAAGCCTTTTAAGTCATCCGGCTTTGTAATTACTTTATCCTTTGTTGTCAACTGACGAAGGCCGTTATACTCAGATCCAAGATAAACAAGGTTCTTCTCTTCCATCAGCTTCTTGTAGTACTCTCCGCCTGTTCCATCGAGATAAGATGCAGCTTCATCATAGCTGTTGAATAAGAACGGAATTGTATGAGTCAAGAATTTCTCATCTACGTTTCCGAGTACAGAACCGGAACCAACAACGATATCATAGTTTCCGCCTGCAACTAAGAGTTCGATAAGTTTGGACATATCGCCGCCTGCTAACTGTGAGTTCGGATAAACCTCAACCTGAACTTTTCCGCCGGAAGCTGCCTCTACTAAGGACTCAAAATGTTTTGCAGTTAAAGCATCAATTCCCTGATCCGCACCGGAAGTGGAGATCTTAATTGTTCTGGCCGGATAGTCAATTCCATCTGCCTCACCAGCTGCTTCTGCCACACTCTCTGCCGCCGCGCTTGTCTGTGTCGGTGTTGTCTGCTGTACACATCCTGTCATTGTTACTGCTGCCAATGCTGCCGCCATTGTTGTTGCTAAAAACTTTCTCATTTTAACCTCTCCTTTTCTACTTTTGTACTTTCGTGTTTTTATTTTTCTATGCCCATGGCATATATCTTTCTACATTCCTCCCGCAAGCAATAACGAAATACCTGGGAAATATGTAATGATAAACAACGCTACGATCGATGCCAAAATGTACGGTGCGGCCGACTTCGATATATCTTTCAGCGATACATGTCCCACACTGCAGCCGACGTACAGGCAAACGCCTACCGGCGGTGTTGAGTTTCCGATTGCAAGGTTCATAACACATAACACGCCGAGCGCTACCGGATTGTATCCTAACTGGGTTGCCGCTGCGTAAATGATCGGTACGAAAATGTAGCATGCGCTTGTTCCGTCGAGGAAGCATCCTGCAATCAGAAGAATAATGTTGATGATGACCAGAAGGATAAAAATATTTCCACCGGATGCCGCGATCAGCATATTGGATGCTGCTGTCGCATATCCCTTAACGGTGATAACCCATGCAAACAGACTTGCGCATGCTGTAATAAACATAACAGATGCTGTCTGTTTTACAGAATCCATAACGATCTCTTTGAATACCTGAAGAGTAATGCTGCGGTAGATAAAAATACCTACTAATAAGCCGTAAACCGCAGATACTGCTGCTGCCTCGGTTGGTGTGAAGAAACCGCCGTAGATACCGCCTAAGATGATAACCGGCATCATTAAGCCCCAGAACGCATCTTTAAAGGCTGCCCAGCGCTCTCCCCAGCTTGCCTTCGGAAGAGTTTTTAATACTGTTTTACGGTTCTTGATAAAGCAGGTGATGATCAGCAGTAATCCCATGATAAGTCCCGGAATAATACCGCCCATGAACAGCTTTGTAACAGAAGCGCCTGTAATGGAACCGTATACGACAAACAGAATTGACGGTGGAATAATAAGACCAATTGTACCGGATACAGACATCAAAGCGGATGAATCTGAATCCTTATATCCCTGCTCTATCATCGCCGGGATAATGATAGCTCCCAGAGCTGCTACAGTTGCAGGACCGGAACCGGAAATTGCTGCGAAGAAGCAGGATGCAATTACACACACGATTGCAAGACCGCCGCGGATGTGACCAACCAGGCTTCGTGCCAGTGCGATCAGACGTGTTGAAATTCCGGCTTTTGCCATAATGTTTCCGCCTAAGATAAAGTACGGAATGGCTAACAGTACGAACTTACTGCTAGATGCAAAATAGTTTGTTGGGACCATTGAAATAGACATTCCGCTCGCTAAAAGCGCCAGTGTACTTGATAATCCCAATGCAACCGCAATAGAAACGTTACAGAGCAACATCACCGCGAACGAACCAAAAAGAACAACTCCAGCCATTTACTCCACCTCCTTCAGTGCTTTGATGTTATCGATCATTGCCTGAGTAAAACGAATCGTCATTAAGAGCGCTCCAAACGGTAAGAATGCTCCGTAGATCCACTGCGGAATCTGTAATGCGATTGAGATCTGCTTCATCACATACTCACTGATGACCATCTGGATTCCTGTTACAATTAAAACGATACTGAAAATAATTCCCAGAATATCTGCAATCACTGCGAGTATTTTTCTCGTCTTAATCGGCATAAGTTCTGTCAATGCGCTTAAGCCTAAGTGTGCATGATCCCTTGCTGCCAGCGATGTTCCCAAAAGGCACAGCAGCACAAACAGCGACGTTGTAATCTCCTCAGTAAAGGAAATGGATGCTGAAAAGTTTCGGAATACGACATTAAAAAACGTAAGTCCCAGCATAATTACAAATACAATAATCGCAAGATTTTCTTCGAAATGATCTAAAAATTTCTTCATCTTTCTCCCCTTCTTGTATTAAAGTGTGTATATGTTTCCTTAATTCCTTACGCTGCCTGTTCACCTCCTTCATTCATTGTAAGGCTTCATTTGATGTCAATTGCTATCGTTACTGTTTTCTCTCCTTTATAAAACAGCCTGAAGAACATATGTAACAATTGGTAATGTCACGATGCAAAACATCGTTGATAACAAATTAATATAAGATGCCCGCTCTGTATCTTTTCCATACAGTTCTGCGATCTGCGGTACTAAAGCTGCGCTTGGCCCTGCTGCCCCCAGCATAACCACAAACACGATTTTCCAGATTGCCTCCATCGGATATACAATATTTAAGATGAAAACCAATATTAATGTCAAAACTGGAAATACGATTAGACGCTCAAATATAACCGGCAGCGTGCTCATGCTCTCTTTCCATTTTTCTTTTTTGATGTCCGCGATCGAAATACCGATCAGGATCATCGACAATGGCGGCATACAATTTCCAAGACTTTCTATTGTTGAAGAAAATTCCTTTGGAAGGTTTATTCCCGTGAATAAAAGAATAAATCCAATCAGAATCATACACAGCGTAGGATTCTTAACGATCTTTTTCCAGTTGAACTTTTTTTCCCCGCTGATCAGCTTAACCCCATACGTCCATGTAATCATGTTCTGCACGATGAGATACGGAGCAGCGTAAAGAATATAATCTCGGCCGATTGTTCCTACAACCAATGGAATTACAATATTTCCCGCATTCGATATCAGAATGGACGCATTATCCATTCCGGATCTGCATCCCATTTTCTGATTGATCCGAATCAGCAGAATAAAAAACAGATGGATCACAATAGCCAGTACAAATGCGATCAATAATCCCTGCGATCTTTCCGGTGTCAGTTCTATTAGAAATCCGCTGAATACCAGACAGGGAGAAAATAAATAAACTCCCAGTTTCGAAAGCACATGACATTCATCTCTCTGAATTACGTTTAAACGAACCAACGCGATTCCACATGCTGCCATAATAAACAATCCGGCAATCTGCCTCATCAATGCCATGCTTAATTCCATGATCTTTTTCCTCGGTGTATGGTATGTGGTATTTGGTATACCATTTATGAGAAAAGAATACCACTAGAAGTTTTTAATGTCAATCCTTTCTTGTGATATTGTCCAACTTTTCTGTTCTAATTCTCTTTTTTTCGGCATGACATACATTTTGAAGACGGCTCAACATATTTTCTTTTGTTACATTCATATGTTGGTGCATGGCATTCTTTGCTTTTTCTTTGTCTCTTTCTCTCAATGCTTCCAGAATTGCTTCATGCTCTTTTAAAACATTACTTTTTCTCTCTTCCGTATTACTGACTGCCTGGATTCCAATAAACAGAAACATATCATAATAATTCTGCAATAAATGGATCAGCTCATTATTTCCACTCAATCTGTATATATAGTTGTGAAACTTACGGTCTAGCTCAATAAAAGAATTTGCCTTATATTCTCTTAAAGCTTTTACCTGTTCCTCTTGAAGCTGTTCCAGATTCTTCATATCCAATTCTGTAATATGGTCCACAGCATCTTCAATCGCACAGCATTCCAATACATCTCTGATCCGCTGCAGTTCGTTCATATGCTTTATATCATATTCGCGCACAGTAGCTTTCTTGTATGATTCAATTGACACCCATCCATCCTGGGCAAGCATCTGCAGTGCCTCGCGTATAGGCGTTCTGCTAATTCCAAGTGCATCTGCCAGCCCCCTCTCATTTAATACATCTCCTGGAACGTATACACCATTGATGATGTCATCTTTAATTTTGTTATATACTTTTATTTTATATGGTACTAATTTCTCAATCATTCTTTTTCCTTCTTAACTTCAATTGAATATCTTACGGTCAACTCCCGGTCAAATTTTAGGTCCTTTATTGTTCCTTCAAATTCATCACCGTAGCAATACTGTCCTAACAGCGGAACTGTACCAGAGAAAATAACGCTGTTCTCTATGTTTCTTCCTCTATCCTGTAAAATCTGAAGAATCTTTTCCACTGGCAGGACATTCTCAGTCGTTCCTTCCTGGTAATGAGTCTTCTCTCCATCCTTTTTCTGCCAGGATGACATCTGAATTTTATCCCATTCTTCTTTTACTTCATCGTATTTCCAAAGGTCTTTTCCGATTACCTTCGGGCATGCAAGTTTTGCATTCAATACACTTTTTCCCTCCAGTAGACGGTCTGTATGATCACTGCCCGCACCAATGTAGATTTCTCCGTCTGCAATGACAATTACAAACTCAATTTCTCCAGAAGTCTGATTTCCCGAACATTCAATTTCTTCTTTCTGCGCGAGAATGTCCACCGGGCAATCGTATATCTCCGGCACATGTTCCGGAGGAATTGCTCCTAACTGGTCCTGCAGCTCCTTGATATGTTTTTTCACCATTTCAGTGTTGCGTCCAGAATAACCTACGACATATACATGTTCGCATTTCATATCGATATTTTTCTTTCCTTGTTTTTCATCAACGCAAAAATTAAATATTTTCATTTTTCCCTCCCACAGAATTTATTTCCTTTATCATACTACATATCACACACTTTTTCTATATACAGATTCAGTGTTTTTATTTGGCCTAAAATGAAAATTTAAATTCCACTTCTCCAAAGGGCGGTGGAGTTTACACTTGCACAGTTGATATTTACTCATGCATACTGATATGATACTTTAATCGTCCTTC
>ERZ1106950.73-NODE-73-length-115251-cov-11.670379_pt1 | contig 115251 bp, 91 predicted proteins | sample MGYA00403675_ERZ1106950 | MGnify/ENA primary metagenome ERZ1106950 (study PRJEB35170, sample SAMEA104062410) | human gut metagenome | biome: human gut; feature: human-associated habitat; material: faeces | place: Denmark | collected 2012-06-13 ... | reverse complement strand
TATTACTATGTTCTTTCTAATTTTTTGGACTGCAAATATATAGCTTTTTAAGCACTCAAAAAAATATATTCTGAACAATTTTAGAAAAAAGTCTCTTCCTTAAGTTTTGTTAGATTAAAAAAGAGCTACTTTTGCATGAAATAAATACTTCAATCTGTCGATATGATAGTGTATTAGCTGTTTGTGAGGTATCTCAGAAAGGGGGAAGGAGGTATTTTAGTGATTATATTGATACATTGTTTGGATGAATAATTTCAGTGAAATATTGATTAATTGGTATCGCGAACATAAGCGTGAATTGCCCTGGCGGGAGTCTTCTGATCCTTATCTGATATGGATTTCAGAAATCATTTTGCAACAGACGAGAGTGGTTCAGGGATATGATTATTTTATACGTTTTATTAAACGTTTTCCGGATGTGACGTCACTTGCCGAAGCCGATGAAGATGAGGTGATGAAATTTTGGCAGGGATTGGGATATTATTCCCGTGCACGCAATCTTCATGCGGCGGCCCGTAGCATGAACGGTGTGTTTCCTAAAACTTATCCCGAAGTATTAGCTTTGAAAGGGGTGGGAGAGTATACGGCTGCCGCTATTTGCTCTTTTGCTTATAATATGCCTTATGCGGTGGTCGACGGAAATGTTTACCGGGTACTTTCCCGCTATTTGGGTATTGAAACACCGATCGATTCCACTGAAGGTAAAAAGCTGTTTGCTTCATTGGCTGGAGAATTTTTGGATAAATCGCGGCCGGCTGTCTATAATCAGGCAATCATGGATTTTGGGGCTATACAGTGTACTCCGCAGAATCCCGCTTGTCTTTTTTGCCCTTTAGCCGGCAGTTGTATGGCTTTGTCAAAAAGTATGGTAGCACAGCTTCCTGTAAAGCAACATAAAACGAAGACGACAGAACGTTTTTTGAACTACATATATGTACGCGCGGGTGCCTGTACTTTTATTAATAAACGGACGGGAAACGATATTTGGAAAAATCTTTTCGAACTGCCTTTGATAGAGACAGCATCATCTGTTACGGAAGAAGAGTTGTTGGCGCTTCCGGAATTTATAAAATTGTTTGATAAGGAGGAAGTGCCGGTGGTTCGTTCCATCTGCCGAAATGTGAAACATGTGTTATCGCATCGGGTTCTTTATGCTAATTTTTATGAAGTTGTTCTGCCGGAAAAAACAAAATCTTTCTCATCGTATTTAAAGATAAAAACGAGTGAATTAGAGCAATATGCCGTGCCAAAACTGATACATGCCTTTCTGGAGAAATATGTATAAAAACTTGTTTCGTGTTGTATTTCTATTTAATTTTGGCACAAAATAATATAAATATAGAATAATATGTCAGTTAATAAAGTGATATTGTTAGGAAATGTCGGTCAAGATCCTAAAGTGAAATATTTTGATTCCGGATCGGCTGTTGCTACTTTTTCTCTGGCAACGACAGATCGTGCTTATACCTTAGCTAATGGTACTCAAGTGCCGGAAAGAACGGAATGGCATAATATTGTAGCTTCTAATCGTTGGGCTGAAATTGTGGATAAATATTTGCATAAAGGTGATAAACTGTATGTGGAAGGGAAATTGAGGACACGTACTTATACAGATCAGGCGGGTGCTACTCGTTATGTGACAGAAGTATATGTGGATTATTTTGAGATGCTAACACCCAAAAGTGGATCTTCCGGTGGTATTTCACCAACTTCTTCTGTACAACAACCTGTAAATCAGTCACAAATTCAGCAGACGCAACAATCGCAGACTGCCCCTATACAGAATAATCCGGCAGATGATTTGCCGTTTTAAAAAAGATAATGAATAGTTAAAAACCTCATCTGTTGAAAGTTGAAAATTGCTATACGGCATGATGATATTGATAATTTTCAACTACTTGTTTTAAATCCTCAATTTTCAACTGATAAGGTTTTCAACTTTCATCCATATCAATAATTGTTTAACTAAAAACCAAGATTTTGGACCCAGACGCTTATTTATGCCAGTTGGCAGATATTTTTAATGGTATAACTGTAAACCCACCTTCTTTTTCGGCAATTGTAGCTATCGTTTTAGCCGGTGTGCTTCTGCTCGCCTCCGGTTTCGCTTCCGCATCGGAAATTGCTTTTTTCTCATTATCTCCTTCCGATCTCAATGAAATAGACGAGCGTAATCATCCTTCCGATGAAAAAATCAGTAGTTTGCTTGGAGATTCCGAAAGTTTGCTGGCAACCGTGCTGATCACTAATAATTTTGTGAATGTTACCATCATCATGCTTTGCAATTTCTTCTTTATGAATGTTTTTGTTTTTCATTCAGCGCTTGCGGAGTTCTTGATTTTGACGGTGATTCTTACATTCCTGTTGCTGCTTTTCGGTGAGATCATGCCTAAGATTTATTCAGCACAGAAAACGTTGGTGTTCTGTCGTTTTGCAGCTCCGGGTATCTATGTTTTACGGAAAGTTTTTCGTCCTGTTTCTGCCCTTCTCGTGCGTTCCACAACTTTTCTGAATAAGCGTTTTACGCGTAAGAATCATAATATCTCAGTCGATGAGCTTTCACAGGCATTGGAACTGACGGATAAAGCCGAACTTACTGAAGAGAATAATATACTTGAGGGTATCATTCGTTTTGGTGGAGAAACAGCCAAAGAGGTAATGACTTCACGTCTCGACGTAGTCGATTTGGATATACGTACCTCTTTCAAGGATGTGATGAAGTGTATTGTGGAGAATGCCTATTCACGAATTCCCATCTATTCCGGTTCTCGTGATAATATTAAAGGGGTACTTTATATAAAAGACCTTTTGCCCCATGTGAATAAAGGGGATACTTTTCGCTGGCAATCGCTGATACGTCCGGCCTATTTTGTGCCTGAGACAAAAATGATAGATGATCTTTTACGTGATTTTCAAGCCAATAAAATACACATTGCTATTGTTGTCGATGAATTCGGAGGAACTTCCGGCATTGTGACCATGGAAGATATCATTGAAGAGATTGTAGGTGAGATTCATGACGAATACGATGACGAAGAACGTACTTATGTGGTATTGAATGATCATACTTGGATATTTGAAGCTAAAACCCAATTGACCGATTTTTATAAAATCACGAAGTTGGATGAAGATGATTTCGAAAGGATGGCCGGTGATGCCGATACGTTAGCCGGACTTCTGCTCGAGATAAAAGGGGAGTTTCCCGCACTTCATGAAAAGGTTTCTTATCTGAATTATGATTTTGAAGTACTGGAGATGGATAATCGCCGTATTTTGAAGGTAAAGTTTACTATCAATGAACCTCCGTCGGATGAGGATGCATAATTATGGCATTGTTTCTTTCTCATAAAGAACCTTTGTATCGGTGGGGTGTCTGGAAAATGGATGAATCTGTAGATACTTTGCTTGATCTGCTTCCGGAGCGGGAATATTATGAACGGGAAGTGCAGCGTTTTGTCGCTTCTCATCGCCGGTTGGAGTGGCTTTCCGTCCGTGCGTTGCTGTTTCGCCTATTGGGAGAACATAAGGAAGTCTGTTATCAGCCGAGTGGGAAACCGTATCTGGCGGATTATTCATATTTCATCAGCATTTCCCATACGAAAGGTTATGTGTCGGTTATTCTGAGTGATAAAGTGCCGGTAGGCATCGATATCGAGCAGTACGGACAACGGGTACACAGAGTGGCCCATAAATATATGCGGGAGGATGAATCGGTTCGTCTTTATAAAGAAGATGCTACCTGGAGTCTTTTATTGCATTGGTCTGCTAAGGAGGTGATGTTTAAATGTATGGATACGGACGGGGTCGATTTTCGCCAACATTTACATATAGAACCTTTTTTGCTTCAAGAGCAGGGCGATTTTACCGCTCATGAATATAGAACCGAACAGAAGCGTAGTTTTCGGATACATTATTTGCTTCACCCTGAGTTTGTAATGACTTGGAGTATTGATTGATAAAAAATGAGATAACATGAATTTGAAATATTATTTGGGTCTTCTTTTTTGGATACCGGTGATGGTCCAGTCTCAGAATGCTCCGGTCACTGTCTCTCATGAACGTTCTGCAAAGGGAGAAGTTACTTTTTATGCAGACAATACATCGTATTCTCCGTTTACGGTTGTTCTCACTTTTACCCGCCTAAGCGGAACTTCCTCTTTTCAGGAGGGAGAAACGTATAAGTCGACAGCAAAACATGGTAGAACACGATTGATAGTTTTGAGACCGGTTTCTGAAAATGAAGGGATTGGCTTTGCTTATCGTTTCAACACGGCTAAGGGTGATTTTCGGACGAAGACAGATACGAACTTTGTGTATCCCCAAAAGAACACTCTGAAAAGTTGCAGGTTGTAACTGATAAGCATAAAAAAAGTCGTATCATTATTCAAAAGTAGAGTTGATACGACTTTTTTTTATTACCGATATTTATAAAGGTTTGGATCCATCTTCTTGGTTTTCTTTCTCTTTATTCATTTTGTAACTGAGTGCTCCCGAAGGGCATTTTCTGATCTGTGCGATCAGTTCCTCTGTGGTCGCGTTTTCTATCTGTACCCATGGCCTTTCTTTGGGATGGTATACGTTCGGTAGCATTTTTACGCAGATACCTGCATGCTGGCAAAGCTCCGGTTGCCAGATAATGGTCATTTCGCCATTTGTATATTCTATTTTCTTTCCCATGTTTATTATTTTTTTATTGGATATGAAAACCTTTCATCACAATGCGTCTCCATTCCGGATGTTTATGAATGTAGCCGGCAACGAACGGACAAAGTGGCACAAGGCGTAAATCTTTTTGTTCAATGTCCTTCAATGCTTTTTCAACTAATTGAGAACCGACTCCTTTACCTCCCAATGCACGAGGGACTTCTGTGTGAGTCAGGTAGATTTCTCCGTTCGGAGTTTTTATATATTCTATTTTGGCTATATGGCCATCGATACGGAATTCGTATCTACGACTTTCTTCATTATCAATGAGTTCATATTCCTCTGTCATAATTTTCTTCATTAATTGTTTAATTTATATCTTAATAAACAGTTTATCCGGAGGTTTTGTTTGTTTGTTCTCCGGAAATTTGTAAATCAGGGCACTCTGTTTTGATTTTTAAGGGCATGTTTAAATTTTCTTCTTAAATATTAGAGTACAATCTTTAAAGGGATATGTTCGGGGTTATCGCCCCAACGGTTCGGGCAGGGATAAAGGCACTCTGCAAGAGCGGAGTATTGAAAGAGTACGGTATCGAACGCCTTATCCGCCTATCGGACAGAAGCAGCATAGAGGTTTACGACCTCGAAACGATAGCCGCCCTCGCTTTCCGTATCGAATCGTTCGGGGCGGCGAAAGTCCGTAAAGTGTTGTTGGAGAGAATAACGCATCGGTGAAAAGAGAAAACAACGGTTATCGTGTCTGTCGTTGCCGACACCGAGTCGAGCCGTCGATGGATGGCGTAACGGTCTGTCGGTCGGAGTATCAGTCCGTAATACGGTCATACCGTCGCACGGACGGAAAGGGGCTGTTTCCCGACCGCAGGAAAGCGGAGCAGTCATTCCCGTTTACAAAGGCGAAGTAAACACGGGGCTTTCCGTCGACCGCCCCGCCGTCCCCCACCGACCGAAAGGGGGAAATAATAAGGTGGGGTTTGGTATAGTCGGTAAAGTCAGTACAACGAGCGCGAACAGCCAAGTACACAAAGCGGATTCAATCGCCGAGCCGATAAGGCACGGGCAGACCGCCGACACGCCGCAGGGGATTTACGAAGAAAATGCCGTAATTTATTAGGGAATTTTCCGAGCCGCAATACCTCGTATCGCTGAAAATTCCCCAATAAGGCAAGGGGCAAGCCCCTCTGTACACCCCGTCGGGGACGGCTCTTTGCCACCCCCGAAGATACAAAGAATCATTGTTTCACAAGCTAAAAAAGAAAGGAATATATATGGGTTTCGTAGTATTGCACATGGAAAAGGCGCACGGTTCCGACAGCGGAACGACCGGCCACATCGAGCGTTTTATCATACCGAAGAACGCAGACCCGACACGGACGCACCTGAACCGAAAACTCGTTACCTACCCCGACGGGATTAAAGGCCGTTCGGCGGCTATGCAGAGAAGATTGGAAGAAGCGGGCTGACACGCAAAATCGGAAACAACCAAGTACGGGCAATCCGCATCACCGTGTCGGGAACGCACGAGGACATGGAACGCATCGAAAGGGAGGGGCGTTTAGACGAGTGGTGCGCTGACAATATGAATACTTTGCCGACACGTTCGGAAAGGAGAACATCGTGGTGGCGCACCTGCATCGGGACGAGGAAACGCCGCACATACACGTCACGCTCGTTCCCATCGTCAAAGGAGAGCGCAAGCGCAGGAAAAGGGAGGAACAGACGAAGAAGCGATACTGTAAGAAGCCGACCGATACCGTAAGGCTGTGCGCCGACGATATTATGACACGCCTAAGGCTGAAATCCTACCAAGACACCTACGCCGTGGCGATGGCGAAATACGGGCTGCAAAGGGGCATTGATGGCTCGAAGGCACGGCACAAGTCCACGCAGCAGTATTACAATGAAACGAAGAAACTCACCGACAGCCTCAAAACGGAGGTAGTGGATTTGCAGCGTCAGAAAGAAACGGCGCAGGAGGAACTCAAACGGGAGAAAAAAGAGATACAGACCGAGAAGCTGAAAGGGGCGGCGACCACCGCAGCAGCCAACATCGCCGAGAGTGTCGGTTCTCTTTTCGGCAGTAACAAGGTCAGGACGTTGGAGAGGGAGAACACCGCCCTGCATAGGGAGGTCACCACGCACGGGGAAGCCATCGAAGCCCTGCAAACCCGAATACAGACCATGCAGACCGACCACAGCCGACAAATGGCGGAAGTAGAGCGGAAGCATCGCAGGGAGATAGCGGACAAGGAAGCGAAGCACAAGGAGGAAATATCGTTTCTGAAAACGGTAATCGCAAGGGCGGCGGCATGGTTCCCCTATTTCCGTGAAATGCTCCGTATCGAAAACCTTTGCCACTTTGTCGGGTTCAGCGACGGGCAGCCGGCAATGCTCGTCAAGGGAAAGCCGTTGGAGTATGCAGGGGAACTCTACTCGGAGGAACATAAACGGAAATTCAAGACCGAAAAGGCTGGGGTTCAAGTGATGAAAGACCCTACGGACGGGACGAAATTAGTTCTTGCCATCGACCGAAAGCCCATTGCCGAGTGGTTCAAGGAGCAATTCGACAAGCTAAGGCAGAACATACACCGACCCATACAGCCGCAAAGGAAAGGCAGGGGGATTTAGGGGAAATAGAGAAATAATCAGCTGTATCACAATCACTAAATTTAAGTCAATCAAATTATTGGCATTCTATGTGCATAAACGAAATAAAAGTAGTAAATTTGCCAAATAATGACAAATTGAAAAAATATTCGAACGTTATTCGCACAAAAGATCAAAGCGGCTAGAGTCCGAAGCGGATTGTTGCAAAAGCAATTGGCTTCGGCTTTGAATATAGATGTCCCTATGTATAGCCGAATAGAACGCGGAGACAGGTAAGCTAAAAAGGAGCAAGTGGTATTGCTTTCGGACATCTTGAATATCGAACGGGAAGAGCTGTTGAGCCTTTGGATTGCGGATAAGATAAATGCAATTATCGGAAACGATAAAAACATTGCGGATAAAGCATTGAAGACTATAATTGACAATAGAAATGGAAATAAAGACTATACACACGCTTATCAACGGAGATAGCAGGAATCTTTCTCTTATGCCGGACAAGTCCGTCCATTTGATCATTACGTCGCCCCCGTATTGGCAATTGAAAGATTATGGGAATGACGGGCAAATAGGATTTCATGATAGTTACGAAAGCTATATCAACAATCTGAATATGGTCTGGGCGGAGTGCAATCGAGTATTGCATGACGGTTGCCGTTTGTGCATAAATATAGGAGACCAATTCGCTCGTTCCGTCTATTACGGACGTTATAAAGTGATTCCCATAAGAACTGAAATCATACGTTTTTGCGAAGCTCTCGGAATGGATTATATGGGAGCCGTAATTTGGCAGAAGCAAACAACGATGAATACGACAGGGGGAGGAGCTGTTATGGGTAGTTTTCCCTATCCTCGAAACGGTATTTTGAAAATAGATTACGAATTTATCCTCATTTTCAAAAAACAAGGTAAGGCTCCCGTTCCTGCTATCGAGCAAAAGCAATGTTCGGAAATGACCAAAGATGAATGGAATACATTTTTTGCTTCCCATTGGAATTTCGGCGGGGCTAAACAAGACGGACACATTGCAGTATTTCCTGAAGAATTACCGCGCCGTTTGATAAAAATGTTCTCTTTTGCCGGAGAAACGGTATTCGATCCGTTCATGGGTAGCGGAACGACGGCTTTAGCTGCACGTAATCTGCAACGCAACTCCATCGGATACGAAATAAATCCCGATTTCAGAAAGTTTTATGAAGAAAAAGTGTCGTCATCCATATCGTTCGGAACGGTAGAATATAAATACCGAACGGACGGGAACGCTTTCGATATAGCAAGCAAGATGGAAACCTTACCGTATCTTTTTCGCGATCCCCATAAAATGGGGAATAAGATAGACATCAAGCGTTTGCAGTTCGGTTCTCGAATAGACAAAGATAAAAAAGAAAGAGAAGAATATTTTTCGGTCAAAACGATTTTATCTCCGAATACAATCGTTTTGAATAACGGACTTACCGTACGATTGCTCGGTATCAAGGAAAAGCCATGCGTCAACGGTAATGCTACGAAATTTCTTTTGGAGAAAACCAAAGGACGCAAAGTATTCTTGCGTTACGATACGATAAAATACGATGATGAGGATATGTTGCTTTGTTATTTATACTTGGACAACAAGACCTTTATCAATGCACATATGTTGAAAAACGGGTTAGTCGATGTAGACTATTCTTTCGATTTCAAATATAAAAGTAAATTCGAAAAACTGATAAACGCATAAAAAGTTATGGATAAATATTCTATGAATTTCGGAAAAAAAGAACGCGTACTGAACTACGCTTGCCAAACATACCAATTATCTCGCCCGAATAAAGTAGGTGCTGTAATGGCTCTTATTCGCGATTGCCAACCTTTTTCGTTCGATGAATGGCAATCATGGTATTTCGAAAATGCTCATACCGCAGGAAAAAATCCGACGAAAATCACAGTCGAAAGTCTCCATGAATTGGGTGAACGGTTGTATGCAAAAATTACGGAAGTCGTGATTCCTGAATGGGAAGCAGCTTTTCGTGAATTGACAGAACAGGACTGTATCGACTATATATACAATCTGACTATAAATCGTACTTATGACGGTTATATACGAGAAAAGTCTGTAATCAATGACGGATTGGCTAAAGTTTTTCCTAATATAGACTTCGAAGAAAGCGATCCCGAATTGGATCATGCAGGAGATATCGATTATATCGCAAAAATCGGAGATAAAGCCATAGGCATACAAATCAAACCGATAACAGCGAGTGCCAATTTCGGTAGTTATTCGCTGACTGAACGAATGAAAGCGAGTTTCGAATCGTTCAAAGAACGATATGGCGGTAATGTGTTTATCGTATTCAGCTTAGATGGAGAAATTGCCAATAAAGAAGTAATAGAGCAAATTAGACATGAAATAAGTCAAATGTTGTACGTGTAGAATAGAAAAGATATACACATATCGATTCTCATGACCGAATGGATTTGAAGACAACTTGAATATATACGGTAACAAGTTATATATTGTTCATTTATGGCAGCTAAGAATATTTGTTTAGATTTCTAATTGCACTATTTCATTGCTGGGAATACCCCACATGCAATGGATGCAAAAATTCATAATGAATCCGAGCGATATTTATTAAAAGCAATTTCTGAGTTACAAAAATATGTAGGGTGTGATATATCCGTTAGGGTTGAAGCTAAAAATGAAGGTGGTATAATTGACAATTTATTACTCATTTGTGATAAAATTGATATTTCAGGTATTTTAACTGCTTTGCTGGCTGGATTTGTAGGTTCGTTTTTCCGTCCTGTAATTCACAAAACAGACGAAATTAAGAATCGAATAGAAATAGCAGAAAAAATTAAAAGTGGTGATTTTTCCAAAGAAGAAGCAGAGATACTATTACAAGGTGACAAACAATTAAAGAAATGGATTAGTAAGTACTATGAAGTCCTTTCGAAAGAAGAAACAATAACCAAAATAGAAGCAAATATTCCAACTGGAGATAATCAAAATAATACTGTAACTATTGAAAAAAAGATTTCTACGGTCATGTTATTCAAGAGGGAACAAGTACTACAACAGAGATAATAAATGGAACAACTATTTATATTGTTTCTCCTGTTTTAGTAAAAGGTCGAAAATTGCCTTGGAGAGGAATTTATTCAGGACTTCCAATTGAATTCAAGATAGATGACAAGGATTTCTTGGAGCAAGTTTATGACCAAGAAATTAAATTTGGAAATGGAACTTCAATTACATGCAATTTACAGATAGAAACAAAAACGACAATTAAAGATGATATTGAAGAAGCAAAAACGTATTACATTGTCAAGCTTATAACACAATGGTCTGATGATGAGCATTTTCAATATGACACTAAAAAGTATAAAAAAATAAAGAAAGAACAAAACCAACCTAAGTAAGCTACATTATTTAGCGATGATTTTTTCGAGTGATTTGTTATTTCGTCAAAAATGGCTATCTTCGCATTCAGAAAGAGTTATTTGACAGCATAGCACCGTAAATCACTGAAAATTGCACGGTCGCTAAATCGTTACCTCTATTTCTCAAATAATTCGCTAAAAGTTTATTCTTCAATCGGTTAAGTCAAACCGATAAAAATCTAAAATAAAACATAAAAACTATTTGAACACAAAATTTATGAAAACAATGACACTACTTTTAGGATTGGCTTTGAGCTTATCCTGTTTTTCGCAAAATCAACAAGGGTATCAGAATCCGGTTATTCCCGGTTTTTATCCGGATCCGAGTGTTTGTAGCGTAGGTGATGATTATTATTTGGTCGCCAGCAGTTTCCAGTATTTCCCCGGTGTGCCGTTATTCCACAGTAAAGATTTGATCCATTGGGAACAGATCGGTAATTGTCTGACCCGCCCCTCGCAAGTATCACTTCAAGGGGCCAGTATCTGGGGCGGTATCTATGCACCTACTATTCGTTATAATGACGGTACGTATTACATGATTACGACCAATGTTACCGATAAAGGAAACTTTATCGTACATACCACTGATTTGTATGGGGAATGGTCGGAACCTGTATCAGTTAAGCAAGGTGGCATTGATCCTTCTCTTTATTTCGAAGGAGGGAAATGTTATCTGGTCAGCAATCCGGACAACTGCATTCAATTGTGTGAGATAAATCCGATGACCGGTGAGCAGTTGACCGAATCTAAACGTATATGGAATGGTACCGGTGGACGCTATCCCGAAGCACCGCATATTTATAAAAAGGATAATTGGTATTATCTGCTGATTGCCGAAGGGGGCACGGAATACGGTCATAAAGTTACTATTGCCCGTAGCCGGCATATAGACGGCCCCTACGAGTCTAATCCCGCCAATCCGATTCTTACACATATCAATATGAATGCGCAGGGCAATCCGATACAGGGTGTAGGACATGCAGAGTTCGTACAGGCTTCTGACGGTTCCTGGTGGGTACTTTGCCTTGCATTTCGTCCGCAGACCGGTTATCATCATCTGTTAGGTCGTGAAACGTTTCTTGCCCCCATGCGTTGGGATAAAAATGCGTGGCCGGTGGTGAATGGAGATGGAACCATTGCACTGCAAATGGATGTTCCGACTCTTCCTCAGCAACCTTTTGCCAAGAAATCGCCCCGTACTGATTTTAAGGGGGAGAAACTTGGCCCGGAGTGGGTACATATAAGAAACAATCACCCCGAGAATTACACGCTTGTTTCCGGCAAATTGCGTCTGAAAGCAGCTCCTGTCAGTTTGAATGATGACAAAGCCAGTCCTACTTTTGTCGGACGCCGGCAGCAACATACCGATTTTACAGCTACCACTTCTATGCAGTTACAAAAGGCATCTCCTGCCGATGAAGCGGGATTGACAGTATATATGTGCGAGTCGTCTCACTATGATCTTTACGTCAAGCAACTGGCGGATGGAAAGCAGGCAGTTGTACTACGCTATCGTTTAGGTGAATTGACACACACGCAAAAGGAAGTGATTGTGCCGCAAGGAAAAATTCAGCTTCGTGTAAAAGGTAACAATGAGTTTTATTCGTTTGAGTATGCTACGGATGGAAAGAATTTCCGCAAATTGGATAAAATGAACACACGCTATGTAAGTACGGAGACTGCCGGTGGTTTTACAGGAATTATTTTAGGATTATATGCTGTTGTTACTTCTGACAGTTCAAAAGCACATGCCGATTTCGAGTATTTCGAATATGAATAATAATGTGCCAATTGGCACATTATTCAATTCTTTCCAATTGCACTGTGAAGTGTCTCATCAGAGGAGCTTCCCATGCAATGCGTACGCCGCGTGTAATTTCTTCTCTACGGTCGTATACGTTTTTGAGTGCGGCGGCAATTACATCCATGTGGTTATCGGTGTAAACACGACGTGGGATAGCAAGGCGTAGTAGGTCTAATCCGTTGAAACGGTTTTCGTGGGTTATCGGATCACGATCTGCCAATAAATAACCTATTTCACATCCGCGTATGCCGGCTTCAAGATACAGTTCAACAGTCAGTGTTTGTGCCGGGAATTCTTGTTTGGGGACGTGGGTCAATACCTTTGGGGCATCTACGAAGATGGCGTGCCCACCGGCAGGACGTTGATAGGGAATACCGTATTCATCAAGTTTTTTTGCCAGATATTGCACTTGATGAATGCGTGTCTCCAGATTATCGAATTCCGTGTTTTCGTCCAGGCCGATGGCAAGGGCATTCATATCCCGTCCGTTCATTCCACCATAGGTAAGATAGCCTTCGAATTGTACACAGAATCCTTTGGCACCTTCGTACCATTCTTTGTGGCGGGTGGCAATGAAACCTCCCATGTTGACGATACCGTCTTTTTTTGCGCTCATAGTCATACCGTCGGCCAGATCGAACATTTCCCGTGTGATTTCCTTGATTGTTTTCCCGGTATATCCTTCTTCCCGTGTTTTAATAAAATAGGCATTCTCGGCAAAACGTGCCGAATCGAAAAGTACCGGCTTTTTGTATTTATCGGCCAAGGCGCGTACTTCCTTTAGGTTTTGCATGGAAACGGGTTGTCCGCCTGCTGTGTTGTTGGTGATGGTTACTATGATAAAGGGAATTTTGTCGGCATGTTCTTGCAATGCTTTTTCCAGTTTGACAGGGTCTACATTGCCCTTAAAAGGTATTTCCAATTGGGTTTGTTTGGCTTCGTCAATGGTGCAGTCCAATGCTATGGCTTTGCGCCCTTCGATGTGTCCTTTGGTAGTATCAAAATGCGAATTTCCCGGTACGATGTCTCCTTCATGAACTAAATAGGAGAACAATACATTCTCGGCTGCGCGTCCTTGATGAGTTGGTATGATATATTCAAAACCGGTGAGCCGGGTAATCATTTCTTTCAGTTTGAAGAAGGAAGAAGCGCCGGCATAGCTCTCGTCTCCCAACATCATTCCTGCCCATTGACGGTCACTCATGGCACCCGTACCGGAGTCGGTAATAAGGTCGATGTATACTTGTTCGGCTTTCAGTTGAAATACATTGTAGTGCGCCTCTTTTATCCATTGCTTGCGTTCCTGACGGGTACTTTTACGGATAGGCTCTACCATCTTGATTTTCCATGATTCTGCAAAAGGTAATTCCATATTCTTAGATATTTGGTTTTATTCGTCGAATTTAAGGAAAACCTTTGGAATATGCAATAAACATATGACATTTTGATATTCGGATATAAAAAAGAGGAGAGTACGAATATGGTACTCCCCTCTGATTATAATATGATTGAATTTTATTTAAATACAATTTTGGATGGGAACCAGAAGTAACCGGAATAGTCAATAATTTCAAGAGGCGTTTCATTGATGCCGTCTGCTATGACAATTTTATTATTCTTATAGTGATCACCATATCCGTCTTCCGTAAATGTACCATAAACATTTCCGGTAAAAGGGGCAACGGCCAGTCCGGCACCATAGAAAGAGTAGTTTTCCGGTGCTGTCATGATCTTTTTCAAGTCTCCGGAAGTGATATCGTATTTGTATGCATCTTTAGAATTCCATCCGTCTTTTTTGACAAAGTATAAGGCGTTCTCGGAAATTGACGCACACAAACAGGAAGGGGTATATGCAAAACTATTATAGTTTACTGCATAACCTTCCGGTAAGTCGATTGTTTCAGATGTTAGGTCTTTGATATTTATTTTTGCCAATTGGGTCTCGTTAGCTGCCCAAAGGGAACCGTCTTTAGCTCTGGCAAAACCTGTATTAGCGGCTTCTAAATCTTTTATGTAAGAGAGGTCGTTCGATTTATATACCTTAATAGTATTGTCTACGATGATAAATAAATAATCTCCAGATACATACATGTCTTTGCAAGAGCCGTCTATTACTTTTTCCGCTTTTGTACCTTCGGCTGGTAATGGGTTTATGGTTATTTTATATGCTCCACGGGCAGTTGCAATGATGCCGGTAGTGCTATTGATGACAGCAAAGTTGTACGCTTGATTATCGTCAATAACAGCTTTGGTTATAGAAGATGTTTTCTTGAAAGTGGCAGCATCGGCTTCTACCAAACAAGGATTATCTTTGGATACGATGTATACTTTTCCGTTATTGAATACAGCTGTCGTTGAAGTTGTACCCAGTTTCTCATCGGCATTGCTTGCCTGATAGATGTTGTAGTTCCATGTTCCATCGTTATCGTAAAAACAGATAGAACCATTAGCTTGACCTTCATTGACTACATAAAAACTACGGTTTTGGGCAACATTTATTGTTAAGGTTGCTTCGGCTTCAACAGTTTTATAAGTGGCACGATATAAGATAGTGTGTGAACCTATACCTGCTTCGGCAGCATTGAATGTATAGCTTGATTTATCTGATACCTTTGTACCGTCTACAATCCATGCGTATGAGATGTTTTCTGCCTGACTTAGTACAGGGGTAATAGTAAGGGACTCATCAATGGCAATTGTGAATGTTAATCCGGACTCTGGGGCATGGTTACCAATTCCCAAGTCTAATATTGATAGTTCATCTTGAGGTGTTTCATTATCATCATCTTCACAAGATGCAAATACCATTGGTAATGCCAATAGCATTACCATACATAGTCTGCTGAAAAAAGAATTTAATTTTCTCATGTTGTTTTTTAAATGTAATTATTGATAATAAAATATTTCTATTTATTGTAATGCAGGTCTTCCACCGCCTGTATCTCTGTTGATATTTCTCCTGTCCATCCGCAGTCTTGGTTGACAGCCGTGTATATCTTTACAAAATCAATTCCGTCAAGATGTACCGGATTACCGTTTTTGTCTACTGCCCAATCGATTTTGAATTTAGAATATTCCGTATCATTCGGGTGATTGTCGGCATATCCCCAAGCATAGCAATAGCCTACCCAATGTTCCGGCATGTCAGGACGTGGCTCGTTTACTGCATTGTCGGCTAAGCGGCTTCCGGAGAAAGTGATCCGGTCTTCTTCTATCCATTGCGGATAATAGGAGTCTTGGGTATTAAAGTCATTTCTTTTTATCTTTCCTTGACCACCTTGGTTATCCGTCCATTGTATAGTGTCTCCGGGCAGTTCGGGACGATAATAGGTGATTTCATAATTCCGGATGGTGGAGGGGGAGTTGTATTCGCTTCCTGCCAGTTCATACCACTCGTCATCGGGAAGTCCGTTTCCATTGGTGTCTTTGGAAACCAGTACGATGCCCGGTTCTGCGCTTCCGCCGGGTTTGTCTTCATTGGTGCCATATATGTCATAGGCGGCATTCCCGTATATCTTGAAATCATATTCGCCCGATATATTAGGTACAGTATGGTCGAAACCTACTGTGATGTATCCCCCAAAAGCACCTAATGAAAGTAAGCATACATTCCGGTCTGATAACAGTTCCGTAGCATATTCCAATACTTGCTGATAGGTAAACCCCTCCTTATAAGCGGTGGCGGTGGTATTCATGAACTGTGTCGGGGCAGGGCGATACTCCAATACTTTGTTGGCGAAGGCGGCTGCCTGCGGGGTATCCGGATCGTCGTTGCCACTTTGCGTATCTTTGTCGGAGAAAACCACTGTATTGGGATTTTGTCCGATATTAGTGAGACGGTATATTAATTTTCCTTGTGGATTGAAACAGAGTACATCACCTCTTACCAAATAGTTATAGGCGTCTGTAATGTATATATTTCCACTATACGGATTGACATAGATGCCATAAGGGGTGTTGATCTCGGTCTCGTCTGTAATGAAATCCTCGCGCAGGGTAGTTCCCGTTTGCAGGTTGAATACCTTTATCTGCGAATCCTGTGTGGTGTAGTTGAAATTATATAAGTAAGCAAGTTGGTCGTTGATGGCAAAATTCATTACCTTTTCGTCATAAATCTGTTTCACTTCATCCGTGCGGGTGTCTATCTGAACAAAGTTATAATCGCCCGCACTGATGTCTTTACCGCGTGTTGCCACATAGACGTGGCCGTAATTGTCCGCCCTGATCCGCCCCGGATTGTAACCTACCTGTATTTTCTTTATTTCTTTGAACGGTTCTGTGCTGACTACGGACACGGTGTTGTCCACGCCAATTCCGTCCCAATCCAACCCTCCGGAATTGGATACATAGAGTTTATCTCCCTGCACGCAAATTCCGTCCGGATTCCGTCCTACTGTGGCATACTCTTCGATTTCCAATGAGGTGGTATCTATTCGGGCCACAGTGCCGTCGAACGAGCAGACATATGCTTTGTCTTTATGAAAAGCGATGTAACGCGGTTGCCGCGAACTACCGTTCTCATTCAGTACCGGTATCCGTTTCAGAGAGAGTCCTGATGCCCGGTCTATTACCTCGATCTGGCTCGAAACATTCACTACGATATAGAGTTTGCTGCCGTAAATAGCCATATCATTGGCGGTATCGCCCAATCCTCGATGGTTTTTACTGCGGAAATAATCAGTGTCCGTCTGCCCGTTTTTGAGTGAATGAAACATGAGTGTGCTGTTGTTCAGGTTAAACAGTCCTTCACTCAATACATAAATACCGGCGGTTCCGGTTTCTGTGTTGCTCCCTTCGTTGTCTTCGGGGCTATCTTTATCTGTAATATCATCACAGGCATGAATTAACAAGCCGAATACGAATAATATGAGATATTTATATTTCATCATAAGATATATGTATTTTAATAAGTAATTTTCAATGTTGCACGTACCGAACGTCCCGGCATAGGGAAGCTCTTTATGATTTCGTAATTCTTGTTCAGCAGGTTGAGTACCTCGATGCTGAGTGATGTATTTATATCGCGTATTTTTAAATTGCGGCTGGCCGAAAGACTGTGGTCACTATAGCCATCCAGACGGTTCTGGCTTATGTTTTCTCCTTGTGTGTAGCGTTTGCCCGAGAAGAGGAAAGCGTAGGACAGGTTGATCCAGGGTGTTTCGATGCCTGCCTGCCCCGAACCGGATACACGCGGAGTATAGGCGATCTGGTGTTTATAAGTTTTTTTATAAGTATTGTCTGTTGCACTGGTGACATCCAGTGCACGTTGGTAAGTATAGTTTCCGGAAAGGTTGATTTGTAATTTCTCCATTGGATGCAAGGATATGCTTCCGGTGACATCCAAACCTTTTATATCTACTTTTCCCAGATTGGTCATGGTCCATACAAAAATGTTCTTGTTGGGAATAGCGACTATTTTATCTGTCACTTTATTGTAATAGGCATCTATCGTGGCCGATACATAGGGCAGAAATGTGCAGACAGATTTACTGTACGTAATGCCTACATTATACTGCCGGGTGCTTTCCGGACGCAAATCTCTCGTTCCTACCCGGCTGTAATACAGATCGTTGAAATTGGGTAACCGGAAAATGTCTTTATAGAAGAAGCGGATACGGAACTCTTCACTCCTGAACGGTTTGAAAGAAGCGCTGACGTAAGGGGTCAGTCTGCGGTGATTATCCGCTTTGGTGCCTTGCTGCACCTTTTCATTGGTGACCGTGGCCAATGCCGAAGCGGAGAGCGTAAGCCATTCGTTCACGTACTTTCCGGCGAGTGCGGTCAGCCATGAATATCGTGTAGGATAAGCAAAATCGGTTAAGTTGGCATTCAGCGTATTGATGCTACCGTCTGTGGAAAGAGAAAAAGACAGATTATCCAATACCCGGTAGAGTGCCGAAGCCGACAGATAGTATTCTTGTTGGTAATAACTGTTATCTTCTTTACCGGCTGAACTGGCATAATCAGGGTTCAGGTAACGCTGATAACTCCAATTCCATTTGGCCGATGCCTGGAATGCCCATTTCCGGTTGAATTCTTTTTTATATTGGCTTTGTACGAACGTGTTTTTATCCCACAAGTGTTGGTTGGCAAAGTCGTAATAGAAGGTAGTGGCATTGGGCAACCCGCGAGACGATTGGTAGTAGTATGCTTTCAGCCTCCATTGTTCGTTGTCGGAGAGGTTACCGAACAGGCCGGCTTCGGCACGCAGGCTTTCCACTTGCGTGTTTTTTCTTTTCTCGCGTGAGGTTAAATCATCCTTATCGCCATAATAGAGGGTATAAGGGTAGTGGCCGTCTGCCGACATCCATTCGGCATTGGCAGATAGTGCCCATTTCCGGGCTAATTTCTGCTCTATCAGTACGGACGGATTCACCAATCCCCAAGAACCGGTTTTGAACGAACCGATGATATGGGTGTTTTTATTATTCTTGAATTGCGGGGTCAGTGTCTGGATATTCAGTAGACCTGCGGAAGCGAAAAAGCGTGCCGGTTGGAATATGTTATCACTCTGCCCGTTGTTGAGGGAAAGGCGGTCTACATTATCCAAGGAGAAGCGTCCGATGTCGATTTGTCCTGTCTGGCAGTCGGTTATGGCAATGCCGTCATATCCTATGGCGGTATGTTGTGCTCCCAAGCTGCGGATGGATACGGTTTTCAATCCGCCAATGCCTCCATAGTCTTTTACAGTTACTCCTGCAAAGTGTTTTACAGCATCGGAAACCTGTAATACATGCAAGTTGTTTAATTCTTCTTTGGAAAATATCTGGGTGGGTGCCGTTGCGCGTACTTCCCGTGTCTGATATCGGTCGGAAACCACTACTTCGGGAATAGAATAAACATGTGTCGTATCTACCTTCTGCTGTTGGGCGGAAAGTAATGCAACAGGGCAAAGGCAGTAAACTACTGCACTGAAAAATTTGTATTCAAAGATCCGGTTCAATCTGTTCATCTAATCAGTTTTGATTAAAATGTCCGGGCGAAATCACTTCGACCGGACACATCAATAAACTTGGCAGAGTTTATTTGTAAATTATACTTTCTCTGAATCAGAGTGATGAATGAAATGATGGATAGAATTTATCCGGTTCATTAGACTCAACGCTTTTTCCACGAAAGCAATGAAAAGATTGCATGGCAGGTCTTCTGACTTGTTCCTGTGGCGGACGCCTTCCCGGGATTTCCCAGTGGCTAAAGGTAGTTGTCCGTAACGTTTTTATGGAACTTACAGCAGCGGGACTGTTCAGGATTTGCACCTGATTCCCTTTTTAATCACATCTTCTGAAGGAAGACTATGAACCAATGCGTGGCAAAGATAGAAAGAATATTCAGAATGGCAAAGGAATGGTACGGACTTATTATTGTGCCGATACATCATTTATCTATCTATAATCTATTTGGCTATAATATACTTTGCCGGACTGTATGGAGTATACTTTATTTCATCAGATATTGGGTTATTGCTTGCACGGTGGCATCTTTCAATAGCACTTTCTTATTTGCATCCAGCAGATAAAGGGTGGGTACTGCTTTCAGGTCATATAGATTTTGGGTTTTGATGGTAAGTGATTTGTCATATCCGTTGATCCACTCTTGGGGAAACTCATCACGGTGTCGTCTCCATTCGTCCAGTTCTTCGTCCGGATAGAGGGCAATTACTACCAGCTGTTTCTTTTGGATCAACTCATTGATAATAGGAGAGTCTTTTAGTGCTTCTATGTTTTCCGTACAGGCATGGCAGCCCGGGTTATTGATAAACAATACGGTGTATTGGGATTTTATTTTATAGAGTGTGCTTTGCGCACCCGATTCTAATGTATAGGTAAAATCGATCGCTTTTGTATCGACCCGGTTTTTGTATGCCATCTCTATGCGTGCTTGAGGACGGATTTTTTCTGTTTCTGTCAGAACAGATGAAGAGATCATTGCTTCCAGCACCGGAATATAAAATTCTTCATTTCTTAAAGGGGAATTCGGGTCATAAAGGTATTTGTCGGCCAGTCCGGTGATATAATCGAAAACTTTTTTCTCGGTTTCTGTTCGGGCGATTGTTTTCTTTATCGCCTCCTGCGCCGTACTCAAAGGAACGTGATTCAGTAAATCGCAGTAATCGGCCCAGGCCTGTTCCGTAATATCAGGATGATGGATATAGTTTGTATCGGCAAAGTTTACATTGTCCCAATAATGCTTCACCAGAAAATCCGCCCGTAGTTCGGGAGTGTTCAGCATGGCCGGTATAGCCGGTAAATAAAAGGCAGTGAGGGTATCTTGTGGTATATAGGATACTTGACTTGAAGATTTTCCGTTTTTACAGGAAAAGAGACAGAATACGAGAGCTATCGGAAGATGTTTTATATAATTCATTTTTCTTGTTTTAATCGTTCTACAAAATTATGCGATTATTCCGTCGAAACAACAAGAATCCGTTTTATTTTTCCTTTTTATTGTGACGATAGCTTAAATCTCTTCTTAATTTATATTGCTCCATATAATGGTGTAAATATTTGTGCTGTAAAGTAAGATTTGAAAATACAGTGATACGATTTGTTTTGAAATGAAAATGTATAACAACTTGCTTTGCTTGTAATGCTTTGTTTATCAGAGTGCTATATAATATTGTTTTTGCCCGTAGAGAAACAAGTCTTTTCTCTACGAGTTTCATCTCGTTTCTCTACGGGAAACGGGTCGTTTTTCGTAGAGAAACGAACAAGATGGTTAGGTAATATGACAAGAGGTGCTTTATTGAATCTTGGCTGTCATTGTTAGGTGTAAATTTAATTCTGGAAGAAGAACTTCCTTGTTGCCGGATGCTTTTTATCTTTCCTTTGCTAACGTGAATACGAATTCCAGTCCTCCGCCTTGATTGTTTTTGGCAGAGATGCTACCGCCATGTATGATTACCGCATTTTTCACAATGGCCAGCCCTAACCCGGTACCGCCCAATTTACGTGAACGGCCTTTATCTACCCGGTAGAATCGTTCGAACAGGCGGTTCAAATGTTCCGGAGATACTCCTATGCCGGTATCGGCAAAACTAAAATAATAGAAATTCTCGTCTTCGCGGAAACAGTTGATATTGATTTGGATATTGGTACCGGCATAGGCAATGGCATTATCCATCAAGTTTCGGAAAATGGAATACAATAGCGAATAGTTACCCCGTATCTGAATATCTTTTTTCAGAGAGTTGACCACTGTGATCTGCTTTTCTTCGAGTTCCAGAGAAACTTCATTGACGATATTGGTGACCAGTACGCTGATATCCACCTTTTCCATATCTATCATGTTGGCTGCTTCGTCCATGCGGGTCAGCACCGAGATGTCGCGTAACAGGCGGCTCAGACGATTGCTTTGTGCATAGCAGCGTTCCAAGAATACGTTTATTTTATCATGTGGGATGTGATCGTTGTTGACGATGGTTTCCAGATATCCCTGAATACTGCTTACGGGAGTTTTCAATTCGTGTGCGATATTTTGGGTTAGCTGGCGTTTCAAGCGTATCTGTTCTTCCTCCATCGTCACGTCATTGATACTTATTTCGAAGCTCATATCCTGAAAGATGATACATTCTACAATAAATGTTTTCCCGTTTTTATTGATAGTGATAGACATTCGTTTTTCTTCTTTACCGGAAGGCCGTTTAGGGGCTTTGTTGATAAAGTCGGTGATCTCTTTCAATTCATTGATTGTAAACACCTCTTCGGCTGTCTCTAAGTTGGAGTCAGAGATGAGATTGCTATATTGGGTAAAGAGGTTATTGACAAGAATTTCTTTTTTATCTTTGTTGAACACACCAAGTCCTTCGTGAGAAATTTGCAGGTGGGTGATCAGTTTTTCCCGTTCGATGTAAAGGGCTTCTTTGGTTTCGTGCAGTCGTTTGTATATCTGGATGATGTGCTGTGATATTTCTCCCAATTCGTTATGAGGAAAAGCGGATTGCATGGCCATTTCGATCGGCTCATTCCGGTCGGCACGCATGGCGAATTCTCTCAACTGGCTGATGGAGGTACCTAATTTATTGGTGAATTTGTAGAAGATGACGACCAATAACAGGGTCACAATAGCAGTGAACCAGAGGTAATGCGAATCGGCTTTCAGATTGTTAATCAGGCTGACATTGTAAGGCAATGCCGAGCGTATGATATAATCATTGTAAAGAGTAGCCGAATAAAAATAAGGTACTCCTGTTGTTTCCGAAGTACGGCGAACATCAAATCCGCTACCGGTTGCCAATGCTTTTTCTACCTCCGGGCGAGTGATATGGTTTTCTAAAAGGGAGTTGTTTGTTTTATAGCTGTCATACAATACATTTCCCTGGAGATCGATAACTGTCACGCGTAAATCTTGCAATGCGTGGTTATTGATATACTCATTCATTTCATTCCGGATGCCCGAAAGCGTATCTATCTTTTCATTCAAACGTGCGTTATAGTCTTGCAATTGGGAATGAAGAAGCTCTACTTTGTACTCTTTTTCCCGTTGGTACTGATAAGCAATGAAGCAAGCGGCAAAAACCAGAAACAATGATATGACCGAAAGAAAGAGCTTCCGGCTGAATGAAAGAAAATGCTTTTGATTGACAGGTAGGTTCATGGTGGAATGATGAAAAAATGAAAGAATGAAGGAATGAAAAATAGGAGGGCTATGTGGTGTGTCTCTTTATCACGCATTTATGGCGCAGTCAATTGGCACATTGGCACATTGCCCGATTGGCACATTATTTCATTATTTCATTCTGTTTCAAAGCAATATCCGTATCCCAGGCGGGTGACGATCCGCTTGCCATATATGCCGATCTTTTTACGCAGACGGGTGATGTTGACATCGATCGTACGGTCGAGTACGTATACTTCATCGCTCCATACGCGGGCAAGGATGTCCTCGCGCGAAAATACCCGTCCTTTGTTCTGTAATAGCAGGAATAGGATTTCGAATTCTTTTTTGGTCAGTGCCACTTCTTCTCCGTCTATGCTGACTTTCTTTTTTGTAATGTCGATTACCAACGTCTGGTAAGTGATCTGTTCCGGTGCTTTTTCGGTTTCGGGGGTAATGGTACGCCGCAGAACCGCTTTTACGCGTGCTATCACTTCACGCAGGGAGAAAGGCTTCGAGATATAGTCGTCCGCACCGAGGTTAAAGCCGGTCACCGTATCATTTTCCGTATCTTTGGCGGTGATGAAGATGATAGGTACATGAGCCGTCTTTTTATCTTTTTTCAGTATATTAGCCATTTTGAATCCGGAGATTTCTCCCATCATCACATCCAGCAATAGCAAATGATAACTGCTGATATCCATTTTCAGAGCTTCTTCGGCGGAATTGGCAGTATCTACTTCATAACCTTCATTTTCAAGATTGAATTTCAGGATTTCACAAAGGTCTTCTTCATCGTCGACAACTAAAATGCGGTAATCGTTCATTGTATTCTCTGTTTATATGACATTACAAATATAATCTTTTATTTTATTTCGCAGCAAAGGTGAGCGATTTTTGTTACGACGGGGTGAAACACGTGTTACAATTACGTTACAATTTGTGGTTTTTCATAAAAAGGGATTATTAAAGTAATGGCGATGAGGTATTTGAGATGTCGGTACTTCCGGCAGACAGTTCGAACACCACCATTTCGCTTTCTGTTCCTATCCGGAAGGGAGGTCCCCATAGTGATAATCCACTGGATACATATATGTGCGTGTCTCCCCATTGGCGGTAACCGTGGCTCTGTTCATAGATATAATCCGTAACCAGACTCATAGGCCACACCTGTCCGTGGTGGGTATGCCCGCTGAATTGTAGGTCGATGCCGGCAGCTTCTGCGTCTGTCAGGTTATAGGGTTGGTGATCCAGCAGGATGATGGGACGGCTTTTATCGATATTCTCCATCAATTCCTGTAAGGAACGGCGGGAGGGGTTATGCCGGTCGTCACGTCCTATCAATTGTATGCCATTGGGCAAAGTTACCACCGAATCTATCAGGAGTTGTATCGGAGTACTTTTTATGAACCGGGCACTTTCGTCGATGCCACTGATGTATTCGTGATTACCGGGAACCATGTAGATACCCATCGGTGCTTTTAATTCCGATAATTCTTCGCTCATTTTTTCGGTGTAGAGGGGAACGACACTGTTGTCGATCAGATCGCCGCCGATCAGTATAAGGTCCGGCTTCTGTTCATTAATCATATCGACGTACTTTTTCAAGGCGCTTTTTCCCGTTCCGTACCCTAAATGAATATCGCTTACAGCTACGATTTTTATCGGTTGCGAGTTGTTTTCATACGGTTTGTTGATTGTTATATCGACTGCATTCGTTTTCGGATGGCGGTAATTGTAGTATCCGCATCCCAATAGGATGAATGTTAACAGCAGTGACACGGGAAATCCGTATCTGAAAGGCGTATAGAATCGTTTCAGTATGTCGGTCAACAACAGGAATATCACCATGTATAGGGTGAATATCAACCAGCCTGTACCTATTTCGTACATCGTATGCGAAATGAAAGAGGGCATTTCTACATTGCGGCTCAGCAAACTGCCGAATAGTGACAAGGCACCGCACCAGAACAGAATGCCTGCTGCTACTTTTATTCTCGAATGGCAGGTAGGCAGTGCCCGTAATCCTTTGATAAATATGTAAATGTTTCCTGCGAGGTATACGCTGATAAGAATAATGAAGAATGTCGGCATAAGTCAATGTATTTGGAGTCTGTTTTTAGAAATGGACAAAGATAAGCCATATTCATGAATAAAAAGAGCGAATATTACTGATATGAACCTAAAAAAATGAAATAAGGGTAGGGCAGGTATCCGATGAGAAATACAACCTTTTCTTAAATGTTGTATTTCATTCAATCTATCGATTTTATTTTTTTACCTTTGTATGTGCTACAAAAAAAGTAGAGGGAAAAATGATAAAGATAGATTTGAAGCAGCGAAAGCGGGAAGTGCTGGGAGTGATTGTCATATTATTTGTTATTGTGACAGGAATGTCCATCTATAAATATGCCTCTTTCAGTTCCGGTTTTGAAATAACGGATGATTTGGGAGGAAACATCTTTCCTTCTGCTATCCTGTCTGTGGCTACTACCGATGCCCAGGTCATCGAACCGTCCGATTCTTTTTATATCGGTAATCCGAAATCGTGCATCGCCATTAGGGTGAAATCCCGTTCGGCATATAGCCGGGTACGTATTGAAGTGGCGGAGACTCCTTTCTTTTCACGTTCCGTATCCGAGTTTATTCTTGAGAAACCGCATAGAGAATATATGATTTATCCCGATATTATCTGGAACTACGAAGCGTTGAAGAATAACGTGCAGGCAGAACCGGTCAGTGTAGCGGTAACGGTAGAGATGAATGGGGATGATCTGGGGCAGAGGGTACGTACCTTTTCGGTGCGAAGTATCAATGAATGTCTGTTAGGATACGTCACTAACGGTACGAAATTCCATGATACCGGCATATTCTTTGCCGCCTATGTCAATGAAGAGAATCCGATGATCGATAAATTGCTGCGTGAAGCATTGAATACCCGGATTGTGAATCGTTTCTTAGGATATCAGAATGCAAAGGCGGATGCGGTGGATAAACAGGTGTATGCCCTTTGGAACGTGTTGCAGAAGCGTAAGTTCCGTTACAGTTCGGTGTCCAATACCAGCTTATCCAGTAATGTGGTTTTCTCACAGCGGGTACGTACGTTCGATGATGCTTTGGAATCGTCGCAGATAAACTGTGTGGATGGCAGCGTACTGTTCGCTTCTCTGCTTCGTGCCATCAATATCGATCCGATTCTGGTGCGTACGCCGGGGCATATGTTTGTGGGATATTATACGGACAGTTCCCATCAGGATATGAATTTCCTGGAAACGACGATGATCGGTGATGTCGATCTGGACGACTTTTTTCCGGATGAGCAATTGGACTCTACCATGGTGGGAAAATCTCAGAACCAGATGTCTCTGCTTACTTTTGAGAAGTCGAAACAGTATGCCAACAAGAAATATAAGGAGAATGAAGAAGGTATTCATTCCGGTAGGTTGAACTACATGTTTCTGGAAATATCAAAAGAGGTACGGAGGAAAATCCAGCCGATAGGGAAGTAAGATCTTCCTCCGTGTGGGGTAACTATTCGGCAGGGAGTATTTCAAAACGGGCCGTCATCTGGTATCTGAGCTTGATCGTTCTGAAATTTTCCGGATTACTGTCATAACTTGGTATTGCTACGTTGCTCATAGCCGACTGTGGTTGGAAATAGCTGAAGCTCCGTTCTTCCGGCTCTACGATACGAAGAACGTTCCCGAGTTTCTGTCCCATTGCCGCCACCAGATAATCCGCCTTTTGGCGTGCTGCTTTTAAGGCTTCTATTTTTCCTTGTTTACGGTATTCCTGCAAATCTTTATTTTTTAGTTCGCCGATGTTCATCGATTGAATCCCTTTGGTATTTACTGTCTGTATGATCCGGTTGATCTGGTCGGGATTCTGTAACTTTATATCAAAGGTTTTGGATATGAGAAAATCTTTTCCACGTTCGCGCCAGTAATCACCTACTTCTTTGGTCTGAATATCCGACGGAGCGATACCCGCTTGCTTTAAGGTGCTCATCAGGTTATGTTCAATCTCATTGACGGGTACTTTGGTCTGGTAATCTTCCGGCTTGCTTTTTTTTTCGAATTCTTCCTGCCAGTATTCCTTTATGGTAATCATAAAATGAATTTCGTCCGGGATGATTTCCGTTTCGGAACTGCCGGTCACTTCGATGTAGCGGGAGTTGTTGTCTTCTTGTGCGGAGATTGCCAGGATGCCACTTAGCCATAGAGTGACAAGTACTGCGAATGTTTTCATATTCTTGCGGTTTTAGTTATTGTATTTGCTCCAAAGATAAAGGTTCTTTGAAGGAAAAACAAATGAGACAACATTTATTGTTTCCTGTTTTTTGCATATCCGCTTCGGGAGTGTTATTTTTGTCGAAATATCTGTTGAGTAGAAGAAAAAAACAAAATAAGATGATACAAGGTAAGAAATTTATTTCTCCGGGAGCGTGGTTCACTATGGTTTATCCTTCAGATTGGAATGAGTTTGAAGACGGTGAAGGTTCCTTTCTGTTTTACAACCCCGATACCTGGACAGGGAATTTCCGGATTTCGGCTTTCAAGGCGGATGCTGCTACACGCGGCGCCATGGATTATGGCAAAGAAGCTGTGAAGCAGGAGCTAAAAGAGAATCCTTCGGCTTCATTGGTGAAAATCGGAAAATTAGCATGTGCTTACAGTAAAGAAATGTTTCAGGAAGAGGGAGCTTATTATACCACTCACCTTTGGATTACCGGCATTGGGAATGTGGCTTTCGAATGTTCGTTTACCGTGCCTAAAGGCGGAAGCGTGAAAGAAGCGGAACAGGTGATCGGTACGTTGGATATACGTAAAGACGGACAGAAGTACCCGGCGGAGGTGATTCCCGTGCGTTTGTCCGAGATCTACGTGATTAATGAGGGGTATGAATGGGCCGTGAATACCGTAAAGAAGGAGTTGAAAAAAGATTTCCAAGGTTTGGAAGAAGATTTACCGAAGCTCCAGCAGGTGATTGATAGCGGCGTGATAGGAAAAAAGAAGAAGGAAGAATGGCTGGCTATCGGCATCACCGTTTGTACCATATTGGTCAATGAAGCGGAGGGATTCGAATGGATGACTTTAATTGATGGTAACCGGGAAGTGCCCGTACTGCAATATAAAGATGGAAAACTCATCGATCCTCTGAAACTGTTTTGGAGTAAAGTGAAAAATAACGAGACGTGTGATGTGGAAGAAGTGTTTAAATCGGCGGTATAGAATTAGTAGTCAAGTAGTTAAGTAGTTAAGTAGTTAAGTAGCTGTGCAGCGTGTAGGGGGCTATGGATTTTAATGCGATCTTTCACTCCTATATTTTTAATTGCTATTTATTACTTAAACTATCTACTACTTATCTACTTGACTACTTAACTACTAAATCACTTACCTGCTAAACCTCTTACCTACCCACCAGCTCCTTTTAACCATTTACTACTAAATTACTGATTTTATGGTTCCTTATTTACAAGTAGATAATCTTACTAAATCCTTTGGAGATTTAGTTTTGTTTGAAAATATATCTTTCGGTATTGCCGAAGGGCAGCGTATCGGACTGATCGCTAAAAACGGGACGGGAAAGACGACCCTTCTGAATATACTTTCCGGGAAGGAGGGATATGATAACGGGAATATTGTTTTCCGTCGGGATCTCCGTGTAGACTATTTGGAGCAAGATCCGAAATATCCCGAAGAACTGACTGTGCTGGAAGCCTGCTTCCATCATGGCAACAGTGTGGTAGAACTGATCAAGGAATACGAGCATTGCATGGAAACGGAGGGACATCCGGGACTGGAAGATTTGCTGGTGCGCATGGATCATGAGAAAGCATGGGAATATGAGCAGAAGGCTAAACAGATTCTGTCGCAATTGAAAATCCGTAATTTCGACCAGCAGGTGAAACATCTTTCCGGAGGTCAGTTAAAGCGCGTGGCTTTGGCGAATGCCTTGATTACCGAGCCCGATCTGCTGATTCTGGATGAGCCTACCAATCACCTTGATCTGGATATGACGGAGTGGCTGGAAGATTACCTGCGGCGCACAAACCTAAGCTTGTTGATGGTGACGCACGACCGCTATTTCCTGGATCGTGTCTGCTCCGAGATTATAGAGATCGATAACCGGCAGTTGTATCAGTATAAAGGAAATTACAGCTATTATCTGGAAAAACGGCAGGAACGGATCGAAGCAAAAAGTGTGGAGATAGAGCGTGCTAATAACCTTTATCGTACGGAACTCGACTGGATGCGTCGCATGCCACAGGCACGCGCACATAAGGCGAAGTACCGGCAGGATGCTTTTTACGAAATAGAGAAAGTGGCCAAGCAGCGTTTCAATAATGACAATGTAAAACTGGATGTAAAGGCATCCTACATTGGCAGCAAGATATTCGAAGCGGATCATCTTTATAAGAGTTTTGGTGATCTGAAGATATTGGATGATTTCTCTTACATTTTTGCCCGTTATGAAAAGATGGGTATTGTCGGCAATAACGGGACAGGGAAATCTACTTTTATCAAGATACTGATGGGAGAGGTACAGCCCGATGGCGGTACGGTGGATATAGGCGAAACGGTTCGTTTCGGTTATTACTCTCAGGACGGGTTGCAGTTTGACGAACAGATGAAGGTGATCGACGTGGTGCAGGACATCGCGGAGGTTATCGAATTAGGTAACGGTAAGAAATTGACTGCTTCACAATTTTTGCAACATTTCCTGTTTACTCCCGAAACCCAACACAGCTATGTCTATAAACTGAGCGGGGGAGAGCGTCGGCGGTTGTATCTGTGCACCGTACTGATGCGTAACCCGAATTTTCTGGTACTGGATGAACCGACCAACGACCTCGATATCATTACACTGAATGTTCTTGAAGAGTATCTTCAGAACTTTAAAGGATGTGTGATTGTGGTGTCTCACGACCGCTATTTCATGGATAAGGTGGTAGATCACCTGTTAGTATTCAACGGTCAGGGGGATATTCGTGATTTCCCCGGAAATTACAGTGATTATCGTGATTGGAAAGAAGCCAAGTCCCAGAAGGAGAAAGAGACCGAGAAATCCCAGGAAGAGAAGACTGCACGTGTGCGCCTGAATGAAAAACGTAAAATGAGTTTCAAGGAGAAACGTGAATTCGAGCAGTTGGAAAAGGAGATAGCAGAGCTGGAAACAGAGAAAGCGCTTATTGAAGCGCAGCTTTGCAGTGGTACGCTTTCTGTAGACGAGCTTACGGAGAAGTCGAAACGCCTGCCCGAAGTGAATGATCTGATTGATGAGAAAACTATGCGTTGGTTGGAATTAAGCGAAATAGAATCATGAACCTGACGAACTATCATAGCCATTGCCTTTATTGTGACGGACGTGCCGATATGGACTCTTTCATCCGCTTTGCCATAAGTGAAGGATTTACATCGTATGGTGTTTCATCACATGCGCCGTTACCTTTTCCCACTGCATGGACGATGGAATGGGACAGTATGGAGGATTATTTAGAGGAGTTTCGCCGGGTAAGGGAGAAGTATGCCGGCAAGATCGAATTTTATGTCGGCCTGGAAATCGATTATCTGAATGAAGAGAGCAATCCGTCGGTTTCCCGTTTCCGGGAATTGCCGTTGGATTATCGCATCGGTTCCGTGCATCTGTTGTATAATGATAAAGGGGAAGTGGTGGATGTCGATGTAGCTCCCGAAGTATTCCGTAAGATAGTAGACGGGCATTTCGGCGGCGATCTCGATCGGGTGATCCGTCTTTATTACGACCGTCAGCTTCGCATGATCGAGTTGGGTGGTTTTGATATTTTAGGGCATGCGGACAAGATGCATTATAATTCGGCTTGCTATCGTCCCGGCCTGTTGGACGAACCGTGGTATGAGAAACTGATGCAGGATTATTTCGCCCGGATCGCAGAAAAAGGGTATATGGTTGAAATCAATTCTAAGGCTTATCATCTTTACGGCACATTTTTTCCGAACGAACGTTATTTTCCGTTGTTGAAAGAATTGGGTATCCGTGTGATGGTGAATAGTGATGCCCATTATCCCGAAAAAATCAATGCCGGACGTCCGGAAGCGCTGGCGGCTTTGAAACGTGCAGGATTCAGTACGGTGATGGAGATGTATCAGGGAAAGTGGGTGGAATGTGATTTGGCAAAGTGAAAGAGAAAAAGGCCAATCATTTCCGGTGGAAAGATTGAAAGTAAACAGGAAATGCCTATCTTTATAGAGAATAAAAATATATGGAAAAAAGAATTTATCCTATTGGCATACAGAATTTTGAGAAGCTGCGCAAAGACGGTTATGTCTATGTGGACAAGACCGCATGGGTACATCGGCTGGTGACCACCGGCAGTTACTATTTTCTGAGTCGTCCGCGCCGCTTCGGTAAAAGTCTGCTGATTTCCACCCTTGAAGCCTATTTTTTAGGAAAACGTGAACTGTTTAAAGGGTTGGCGATAGAACAGTTGGAGGAGAATTGGACAGTGCGTCCGGTCTTTCATCTCGACTTGAATATCGGCAAATATGACATGCCCGGAAGTCTGGATGACATGCTGGAAAAGAACATTGCCAAATGGGAAGAGCTTTATGGCGCCAACAAATCGGAACGTACGATTGCCTTGCGTTTTGCCGGTGTCATAGAGCGTGCTGTGGAAAAGACGGGACATCGTGTCGCTATTCTGGTGGACGAATATGACAAGCCTATGTTGCAGGCCATCGGTAATCCTGAATTGCAAAAGGAGTTCTGTAATACCTTGAAGCCTTTCTATGGTGTGTTGAAAAGTATGGACGGCTACATCAAGTTAGGATTTCTGACAGGAGTCACGAAGTTTGGAAAAGTGAGTGTGTTCAGTGACTTGAACAACTTGAAGGATATCTCCATGCGTCGTGATTATAACGATATTTGCGGTATCACGGATGAAGAACTGCATCAGTATTTTGACAAAGACCTGCATCTTCTTGCCGAAGCGCAGAATATGGATTATGATAGCGTGTGCCTTGAAATGAAGAAACGTTATGACGGCTATCATTTTAATTTCAACACTCCCGGTATCTACAATCCTTTCAGTCTGTTCAATACGTTCGACTCTATGGCATTCGGCAATTACTGGTTTGCTACAGGTACTCCCTCTTACTTGGTTTACCTGCTGAAAAAGCATAATTACCGGTTGGAAGAAATTCAGGGAGTGGAGGTTACGGCAGATGTGCTGGACAGTATCGATTCGGAAGGTACCCATCCCATTCCTGTTATCTATCAGAGCGGATATCTGACTATAAAGGATTACGACAGCCGTTTTAGACTTTATACGTTGGATTATCCTAATCAGGAAGTAGAGGAAGGCTTTTTGAATTATCTGATACCTTTCTATACAGACAAGAGTGAATCTGAAGCACCGTTTGAAATCCGCAAATTTGTATCTGAGGTGGAACATGCGAAAGTGGACGGTTTTTTCCGTCATCTGCAGAGCTTCTTTGCGGATGCTCCCTACGAGGTGATTGTCGGTCAGGAGCCGCAACGTAATGTGGAGTTGTTTTTTCAGAACGTGCTTTTTATCGTGTTCAAGATGATGGGCTTTTATGTTCGGGTGGAATACCATACGAACCGGGGGCGTGTGGACTTGGTGCTGACAACCGATCATTATATCTACCTTATGGAATTCAAACAGGACGCTACGGCTGCAGAGGCTTTGGCGCAAATCAATGAGAAACGTTACGGGCAATCTTTTCAAAATGATCCTCGACGGCTGTTCAAGATAGGTGTGAGTTTTAGTAGCAAGGCCAGAAATATAGAGGAGTGGGTAATGGAAGAATAAATTCAGTTTCTTCCGTCATTTCAAAAAGAGAGATCATCCAAGATAAAAGAAGAGACCATTCATAATACTTGTATATTGGCAAGTATATGAACGGTCTCTTTTTGGGGGTCAGTAGGGATGAGAAGATTTTTGGGAAAGCGTCTGATTCTTTCCTCTCTATTCCGTTCTTTTACAGGAGTTAGCTTGCAGGAACTCATTGAGTACCGTCTCATAATTTCCGTGTATCAGAATGTGATGATTTCCTAACGGGTTCTTTAAGAAATAATCGGCAGACGTATCCAGTTTGACGCGTACCTGTGTGCGGCACATATTGATATAGTTTGTATTTTCGGTAAGTGTGCCCGTGGAAAGGTAATATTCGTCCAGGCATTCTCCGCCGCATTTCAGGATGGTGACATCTCCTGTGGGCAAAATGCCTTGAATACCGATCCCTGTTTCCGTTTCAAAATGATTACGGATCACATACTTTTCCGTCTGTTTTAATCCAACGGTACAGTGAGCCAGAATAATCTCATTGGTTCGGGCATTGATCATGGAAGGATTAGCCATAAATCCGGCCTTTCCGGTCAATGCTTTGGCTGCTAACAACGTGAATATGGATTGCAGGTCACCCTCACATCCGGCAAGGATACCTTCATCGTTCAGCATAGCCAATGCCAGACAGCCGGTAGTGCCGATCTGCTCTATTATCTTGAAACAACTTAAAGTGACTGCACTCAGCTTTTCTTCTTTGCATATTCTTTTCACGGCCCGGTAGAGACGCATTGCTTTTAGCATGTCTTCCGGAGTTCCCTCCCGGCAAGCCAGTGCCTGCGAAGCGACGGCAGCGCAGGAAGCACCCACCTCATTGTCATTGATGCGTTCGTAAATTTTGTACACCCGTTCGAGGGGGATATTGATGTATTCCACTCCCCAGCGACGCTTGGCCAGCAAATAATCTACATTGCTGGCTACGAGCCATGAAGAGGGTGTCCCGATAACGCCTATGCGCATTCCGTACAAAGAACGTTGTGCCTGGAAGTTATTATATAAAATCTGTATACGTTTTATGATGGATGGGAGTTCTCCGTGGAGAATTTCGCTTTTCATACCCCGGTTACGGAGCCAGGAAGATATTTCAAGCGCTGCTGCGAGTGAGTTTTGCATGCCGTCTGCCAGAAGGATGGCAGGGCGGGGGAGAGATTCAAAATGTTGTATAACCAGTTTTTCTACTCCGCCGGTGGCTATGAAGATGATTTTGAAATCATCACTGCTCAGCTTGTCGATATCCTCATAATTAACAAACCGGACCGTGAAATATTTCTCTAATTCATTCAATATCACTTCGTGCGAATTGAGTGCAGAAGCCTGTTTGTGTAGTAGTGACGCAAACGTAATGAGGTTTATGGTCATTATGGTATTGTTTTGGGTTTTGTATATGACAAATGTATAGCTTTCTTTTCATAATACCATAACGTTTTTACCCTTGATAAGGTTTTTAAAGTTTTTATGTCTCTGTGTCCGATTTATTGTGTACATTTGCCCTCTCTAATTAAAAATAGTAAATCGATAAATAAGTAAATAACATTATGCCAACAATATCCATTCGCGGAAACGAGATGCCTGCATCTCCTATCAGAAAGCTGGCTCCTTTGGCTGATGCAGCAAAGCAAAGAGGGGTACATGTGTTTCACCTGAACATCGGACAGCCGGATCTGCCCACACCTCAGGTCGCGATTGATGCCATACGTAATATTGACCGTAAAGTATTGGAGTATAGCCCGAGTGCGGGATATCGCAGCTACCGGGAAAAATTGGTAGGATATTATGCAAAGTTCAATATCAACCTGACGGCTGATGATATAATTATCACTTCCGGAGGTTCGGAAGCGGTGCTTTTTTCATTCCTTTCCTGTCTGAATCCGGGTGATGAAATTATTGTACCCGAACCGGCATATGCCAATTACATGGCTTTTGCCATCTCTGCCGGAGCAAAAATACGTACCATTGCCACTACCATCGAAGAGGGCTTTTCCTTGCCTAAGGTAGAGAAGTTCGAAGAATTGATCAACGAGCGTACCAAAGCGATCTTGATTTGTAATCCGAACAATCCTACCGGGTATTTGTATACTCGCAGAGAGATGAATCAGATACGTGATCTGGTGAAGAAATACGATCTTTTCCTCTTCTCCGATGAAGTTTACCGTGAATTTATCTATACCGGTTCTCCTTACATTTCTGCCTGTCATCTCGAAGGCATTGAAAACAATGTGGTGCTCATCGACTCGGTATCGAAACGCTATTCTGAATGTGGTATCCGTATCGGTGCCTTGATCACGAAAAATAAGGAGATACGTGATGCTGTGATGAAATTCTGCCAGGCCCGTCTGAGTCCTCCCTTGATCGGTCAGATTGCTGCTGAGGCTTCATTGGATGCCAATGAAGATTATCTGCGTGATACCTATGATGAATATGTGGAACGTCGTAAATGCCTGATTGACGGTCTGAACCGTATTCCGGGTGTATATTCTCCTATTCCGATGGGAGCGTTTTATACTGTAGCCAAGTTGCCAGTAGACGATTCGGATAAATTCTGTGCCTGGTGTCTTTCCGATTTCGAATACGAAGGCCAGACAGTTTTTATGGCCCCTGCTTCCGGTTTTTATACTACTCCCGGAGCCGGACGGAATGAAGTCCGTATCGCCTATGTCTTAAAGAAAGAAGACTTGAACCGCGCGCTCTTTGTGCTTAAAAAGGCGTTGGAGGCATATCCGGGGAAGACGGAATAAATAGAAGTGAATTGGTGATACCCCGTCAGTCACTCGAATTGCTAATCAATTATCACTAACCCGCTAATCACTATTTTCTATGTCTTTTCCCCTCTTCATAGCTCGTCGCCTTTATCGTGATACCGATGGTGGGAAACAGGTATCGCGGCCGGCTGTTCTCATCGCTATGGTGGGGATTGCTATTGGTTTGGCAGTGATGATCATTACGGTGGCCGTAGTGATTGGATTTAAGAGGGAGGTGCGTAATAAGGTGACCGGTTTCGGGTCTCATATCCAGATTACTAATTTCGATGCTGTCCGGTCATACGAAACTCATCCTGTAGTGGTGGGTGACAGTATGATGGCTGCTTTGGCAGCTAATCCGGACATAAAGCATGTGCAGCGTTACTCCACAAAGCCGGGGATGATTAAGACGGACGATGCTTTTCAAGGAATGGTTCTGAAAGGAGTAGGGCCGGAGTTTGATGCCACGTTTTTTCGTGACAATCTATTGGAAGGTGAGATTCCGGCTTTCAGCGATTCGGCTGCCACCGGACAGGTGGTCATATCAAAAGCACTTGTCGATAAGTTGAAGCTAAAATTGGGGGATAAGATATTTACTTATTATATCCAGGACAATGTGCGGGTTCGTCCGTTGACCGTTACCGGGATTTATCAGACTAACTTTTCGGAATATGATAACCTGTTCCTGCTGACGGATTTATATACCGTAAACCGGTTGAATAATTGGAAACCCGATCAAGTGAGCGGTGCGGAGTTGCAAGTGAAGGATTATGACCGTTTGCCAGACATCACCTATGAGGTGGCCGAAAGCACGGATAACCGGGCGGATAAATATGGCGGTGTATATTTTGTGCAGAATATAGAGGAGTCCAATCCTCAGATATTCGAGTGGCTTGGATTGCTCGATCTGAATGTGTGGGTGATTTTGATTCTGATGATCGGGGTAGCAGGCTTTACCATGATTTCCGGTTTGCTGATTATTATTATCGAACGTACCAACATGATCGGTATCCTGAAAGCTTTGGGAGCGAATAACCTTACGATCCGTAAAGTGTTTCTTTGGTTTTCGGTATTCCTGATAGGCAAGGGGATGATTTGGGGAAATGCTATCGGATTGGTATTCTGTCTCATACAGTCACAGTTTCATCTTTTCAAATTGGATCCCGAAAGTTATTATGTCGATTCGGTACCTGTCTCTTTTAATGTTTGGCTTTTTCTGCTCATCAATGCCGGTACCTTGCTTGCTTCTGTACTAATGTTGTTGGGGCCTTCTTATCTGATTACCAAGATAAATCCGGCCAGCTCCATGCGATACGAATAACAGGAGGGCCGGATCTGTTCTGACGGGATATTATGATTGTTAATATTCCAGTTCTACTTTGACCGGGAAATGATCCGACGGTGTACGTGCTTCATAACTTTCAATGGAGATCTCTTCCGGGCAGTCCTTGACATTTGCTTTTTCCGTACCTGTGGCTTTAGTGCTTCTGTAAGTATCTGTCAATACCCCGTATTTCTTTACTTTAAATAACGGCGATACGAATACATGGTCGATGCGGCTTTCTGTAAAGTTGTTCGGATCGAAGCTGTTGAAAGTTCCGTTGGTTGCATAGCGGAAATCTGCGGATTCATAAGAGTCTTTCAACACTCCATTGCTTACTAATGCTTTATAGGAACTGTGTGTCTGGTCTACATTGAAATCTCCTGTGAGGATAGCCGGCAGATTGGCTCCGAGTTCTTTCATCTTCTCCTGTACGAGGAAGGCACTTTCCACCCGCGCTTTTTTTCCGATGTGATCCATATGCAGATTGAAGAAAAGGAACTCGAATCCGGTATCTTTGCATTTGAAGTGTCCCCAGCTACAAATACGGGGCAATACCGCGTCCCATCCGATACTTGCCGTATCGGGTGTTTCCGAAAGCCAGAAATCTCCTTTTTTAATAAGATCGAATTTATCCGTACGATAGAATATAGCCGAATGTTCTCCTGCTTCTTTGCCGTCATTACGCCCTACGCCGATATATTCATATCCCGGTAAAGCGGCTTTCATGTCTTCCAGTTGCCGGATATATCCTTCTTGAGTACCGAAAATGTCGAAACCGTGGTATTGTATCAGTTTGGCCATCACGGGATAACGTTTTCCCCAGCCATTGCCTGCGGCAGAATCTTCTGCATTGGCATAACGAAGGTTGTAAGATGCTGTCGTAAACGAACCGTTTTCGGCTGTTTTTTGATTCTGGCAGCTCAATAGTCCTATTAATAGGACAGTCATAATTAAAATTTTGTTTTTCATAAAATATCTGATAAGAATTTTTTAGAATTGAGTGCCTCTAACGTCTCATGAAGTCTCCTTTACCGCGATATAGGCGGTAAAGCTTGAGTTGGAGGGTTTGTAAAGGCTGCAGCAGGTCGAATAGGAGCAGGGAAAAGTAATAATGACGGTTTTCTTCCTGATCGGTTGCTGTTTTATTGATGACGATGGCTTGCACGGTATAACGCAACAGCCAGATAAAGAAAGCGATGCCGGCTACCAGCCAGTGCGAGTGAATGATTCCGAATACGATACCGGCTATACAAGCCACATAGAACAGCAGGCGGGAACATGTCTCGAAGCCCAGCAGATAGCGTTGGGCACCTTTGTAGTAACGTGCCGTAGCCATATAGCTCACTCTTTCTTCTTTCCAGTCCTTGTATCTTTCTATGGGTTGCATTCTCATGATGGCACGGGCATTGGTTTCCACCCGGGTATTTTCCGTATTGGCTATCTGATTGATGAACAGGTCGTCTTCTCCCCGTTGCAGGTTCAAGTGCGTGGAATATCCTTTTTGTTTGAAAAAAAGTTCTTTTCTGTAAGCGAGGTTTCGTCCCAATCCCATGTAAGGCTTTCCGGCAAGGGCAAAGCCTAAATAGCGCAGTGAAGTAAACAAGGTATTAAACGATATTCGTTTGTGCAGCCATCCTTTACCACGTTCATATCCACTGTATCCCAATACGATTTGGGTATGCGGAGTAAAGTTACGGGCCATCAGGCGCAGCCATTGATTGCTTGCGGGCTGGCAGTTGGCTTCGGTGAACACCAGCCAGTCATGTTTGCTTGCCTTGATACCCAATGTCAGTGCCAGTTTTTTACGGCTGATATACCGGGCGCTGTCCGGAGTGAAACTGTGATACAGGTGTTGGTATTTTTCTTCAAAAGCGGACAGTACGGCTTCGCTTTCATCCGTAGAGCCGTCATTGATGACGATTACTTCAAACTGCGGATAATCCTGTTCCAGGATAGCCGGAAGGAAACGGCGCAGATTTTCTGATTCGTTACGTGCACAGATCACGACCGACAGGGGAGGAAGTTCCTTTGTGAAGTGCAGTTCGTTTTTCCGGTCGGTGATATTCCGCATATGTATCCGGTTGTAAATTCCCAGATAGTAAATGTATTGGATAATCAGAAAAACTCCTGCCACTGATAATAATATCAGTTCTGCCATACTGAATGTAAATGCTTCCATTGATGTAATGTCGTTTTTAGGATACAAAAGTACGCAAATTTTCGGTAGGATACATGCTTTGCCAAGCGGTTATTTTCGTGTGTCGAGATATTCTCTTTTGAACATATCGACAAACAGGAAGAACAGGGAAAGCAGTAACGGTCCGAAGATCACTCCCATGAATCCGAACAACGACAGGCCGATGACTACCCCGAAAATAGTAATGAGCGGATGAGTGTCGGCCATCTTCTTTTGTAGGATAAAGCGTATCAGGTTATCGAGTTGCGAGACGATAATACCACCGTAGGCTGCCAGCCCGATGGCATTGGGCCAGTTTCCGGTCAGGGCCATATAGACGGCGACGGGGAACCAGATCAAGCCTGTACCCACCATTGGGATAACCGTGGCGAAACAGGTGAGGAAACCGAGCAACAATGCATTGGGGGCTCCGAATATGAAATAGCCGATCATGGCAACTCCTCCTTGTATGACGGCTAAAAGAGGAATACCTATGGCATTGGATCGGACAATCATATTGATCTCATGTATCACGTGTTCCGTATTGGTTGCATTAAAAGGCAGGATGGCATTGACATATGCTTCCATCTTTATACCGCCGATCAGCATGAAATACAAAACGAAGACCAGTACGAACAGATTGATGACAAAGCTGCTGATCCCTCCCATTACGGCTTGCCCGATGCGGGGAAGGGCGGATACGATAAACGAGGTCGTATCACTGCCCAATACGTCATAGCCTGTTTTACTTTTGATGATTCCGGCTATTTCTTCGATAGGAGCAATGATGGATTGCGGATCGAGGTTGAGGTTTTGCAGTTTGTCGACCAACATCCATACTACCAATGAAATAGGTATCAGGAAGAAGAAGACGGCTTCGGTCGTGATCAGCAGAGCGGCAGTGCTCCGTTTCATTTTTCGTTTTGTGGTAAGGCGTATCATCTGTTTTCTGACAAGGATATAGATGGTCAGTGCTCCCAGCAGTCCGCCTAAGAAAGGGGTGATTTGCTGAAACAGGACAATGCCAAGTACGATAATGATAGCAATAAGTGAATATCTCCAGTATTGTTCTTTTACGCTCATAGTTTTATGTTTTATCATTCATATAAACGCGAAATAAGAGAGAAAAGTTCTGGTTAGGAAAAAGTTCTCCGTACTCTTCTTTTCTTAATTAACGGTCATTGTTTCTGTTATGATTTTCTCCGTGTCTTTTCTTTTTTTCTTTTCTGTTTTCTTTGTCTGATTTTGTATAAATCCCAGTATAGTAAAAGTATAAAAACAGTGGTTGAAACTATATAGAGCGTGAATGCATACAGGTATTGTTCTTTTGCAAATGTGAACATGCAGAGAGCCATTCCTAATGAAGCCAACGGCAGGCCTATGTTGTCATTCCTTTCTGAGTTCCGGTATAATTTGTTGAAATAAGGGCAATAAATCCACAGGAAATAAACAAATGCACTGATTCCGAACAGAATGAGAATGCCGTATTGCCTTGATAAGCAAGTTGTCATTTCCATTTTGCTCATTTTGAATAGAAGAACGATTATTACCCATCCACATATCATTATAGTATTGACCCGTATAAACGGCAATACATATTGTTTTAATGTACTTTGTTTTTCCAATTATATTGATTGCTTTGAGTGTTTTCTGTTTTCCTGCGCCGTAAAGTTATAACTTTTTATTTTATATCCAAATCAGAAGACCATTTGTTTTTATGGGTAATGGTTTCTTTTTCAATGGTTCTAATGATAAATAATGTATTCTCATGATATTTTTTCTCTTTTTGATTTGTATGGAATCAATAAAATATCTTTTGTTACAAATTAAAAAAATGAGTTTGGGCGAATAAAACAAAAGAATAACTTGACACAACTGAAGTTGCTAATTTGGCAAGTACAGGCAGGAACTGTTTTTTGAGCCGGCAGGGAATATGCAATACAGAGAGATAGCTGTAAATGATGTTAAGTGTTGTATTTCAGAGTCTTATTCGTTTGTTTAATAAACGAATAAATCGATATTCTTAGCCTGCAAGAATATGTATTTAATACTGTGTTAAATACAATCTTTTGTTGGTAAGAATATGTTTCTTTACAGGCAAAGAATTAATGTTTTGTGACGGGAGAAACCATATGCTGGAAAATGGGATTAACAATGTTAAAATCATACGTGTGATTTTCTCACTGTATTATGCTACTTGGCAATTGTATACCTTTTGGAATATGCGACGGATGAAAACTGTCACAACTTATTTTTTTGTGATTTATAGAGTTTTTTGTTTTGATATAATTACTTTGAATTGTGTTCTTTTGATTGTGTGCTGCATCAGATTTATAGAATCTCTGGTCCTTTATTTTAAAAAATGATTTTTGTTATCTGATTGATATATATGATGTTATGTTTTAATTATTGATGTATGTTGTAGCATTGCTGTAATGGAAAATCTTGTGTTCGGTGCTTTGATGTAACATAGTGTATGGTGTTTTTTTGTAAGTGCGGACAGTAGCTTGTACTTTTGTTTCGTCAAAAAGTATTTTATGACTAATTCAATTATTTATTCATTTATATCATGAAAGAGAAAAATCTGCTTTCTTATTGGACGAGGCTAAAACAGGATGCCGGCAGGTGCTTGCTCGCAGTCTCTTTTTGTATGGTGCCCGGTGTGATGCTTTTTGCACAGCAAAAAAACATTACCGGGACAGTACGCGACAAGTTGGGCGAAAGCCTTATCGGTGTATCGGTTTTGGTGGAGAATACAACGAATGGAACGATTACCGATTTTGACGGTAATTATTCGATTGTGGCGTCGGAGGGTGACGTGCTGCTCTTTTCTTATGTTGGTATGGAAACACAACGAAAGACGGTCTCAGGGAGTAATGTCATTGATGTGACTTTGGAAGAAAATTCGGTAATGCTTACTGAAACAGTGGTCATTGGTTATGGTAGTGCTAAAAAACGGGATTTGACCGGAACCATAGTCAATTTTAAGGGCTCGGAATTGGCCGACCGTCCGGCAACAAACCCAATTGCTTCTATACAGGGAAAGGTTGCGGGAGTACAAATTACCAATTCCGGTCAGGCGGGAGCGGAACCGGATATCCGTATTCGCGGTACAAATTCCATCAATGGAGCCAAACCTTTATATATTGTCGATGGATTGTTTAACGACAATATAAACTTTTTGAATCCTGCTGATATAGAGTCAATGGAAGTACTGAAAGACCCTTCTTCTTTAGCTATTTTTGGAGTACGGGGTGCGAACGGAGTGATTATTATCACAACAAAAACTGCCAAAGAAGGGAAAGTAGTGGTCAATGTTAATTCTACGGTAGGCGTCAAGCAGGTGACCGATCAGATACGCATGAAGTTGACCAATGCTCCTCAGTTTATGGAGTTGTATAATGAACAACGTATGAACCAAGGGATTACTACGCCTTATGATTATACTAATTGGCAGGCGAACACCGATTGGCAGGATGAAATATTTCAGACTGGACTGGTAACATATGACAATATTAGTGTTTCAGGTTCGACTGATCGGAGTAAGTTTTATATGGGGCTGGGCTATATGTATGAAGAGGGAATTATCAAACATGAAAACATGGACAAGATTTCTTTGAATTTCAACAGCGAGTTCAAGGTAAGGAATAATTTGAAATTCGGTTTTCAAGTAAACGGTTACAAAGCCAATCCGGCTAATTCTAAATCGGTATCTACAGCTATCATAGCAGCTCCTATTGCTCCTGTGCATGATGTGGCATCGGGCATGTATCATACTTTGCCTGACTTTCAACGTTCACAAGTATGGAATCCGATGATTGACATTGACATGAAGAAAGATACAAAGGTAGCTGACGAATACCGTATAGCGGGGAATGTATATGGTGACTGGACATTCTTGAAAGACTTCAACTTCCGGGCTTCATTTTTTGCTGATTACGGTTTTAATCAGAATCGGGAATACAGTCCGTTGGTATCGGTTTACAATCCGGAATTGGAGAATGGCATTGATGAATTGGCGCGAGAAACCTCTATTGCTCAGTCACAAAACATGTATACCAAGTTACAGAGCGATTTTACGCTCACTTATAAAAAGCAATTAGGTTACCACGGATTGACTTTAACAGGTGGTTTTACGACTTATTATAATGCGTTTTCTGAAGTTTCCGGCGGACGGAAACAATACGAAAACACGCCTATACCCAATGAACTGAAATATTGGTATCTTAGTATTGGCGATCCCTCAGAGGCAACCAACGGAAGCGGCCAGTGGGAAACAACGACAGCTTCCTTACTTTTCCGTGCGTTATATAATTACAAGGGTAAGTATCTTGTGAATGCTTCCTATCGTCGTGATGGTGCTTCTGCTTTTGCTTATAATGATAATATGTGGGAGAATTTTGGCGCGGTCGGTCTGGCATGGGTGATGACGGAAGAAAAATTTATGAGCAAGCAGTCGGTTTTCGATTATCTGAAGTTGAAGGGTTCATGGGGTATTCTTGGCAGTCAAAACATAGATCCTTCATGGCGTTATCCGGGATATCCGGAAATGGAGAATACTTCGACCGGCATTTTCGGTGATGCCATCTATCCGGGTTATACCCCTAAATATCTGCCTGATACCGATTTGCATTGGGAACGTATTTTCTCGTGGGAAGTGGGATTGGATGGTTATTCTTTACAAAACCGTCTGCATTTTGAGGCCAACTATTTTCATAAGTTGACGAAAGGATTTCTGGCCATTGTGCCGGGTGTGTCGGGTACAGTGCCTGGATTGAGTAATTTGGGTGATATTGAGAACCGAGGCGTTGAATTGTCGGCTTCATGGTCAGACAAGGTGGGTGATTGGAACTATTCGATCAGTGGAAATTTGACTACGTTGAAGAACAAGGTCATGAATTATGACAATATTGTAGGTATGTCACGTACTTCTCATGGCTATCCAATCGGCTATTTTTATGGATACAAGGTGATTGGGGTGTATCAGACTGAGGCGGAGATAGCCCAGTCACCCGAAAGTAAGATTGCGGCAGTATATCCTGGTGACCTCAAATTCTCGGATGAGGATGGGGATGGGTATATCACGACGGATGACCGTACGATGATTGGAAACCCGACTCCTGACTTTACATATGGAGGAACGATTTCCGTAGGATATAAAGATATTGACTTGTCAATAGATGTTATGGGAGTATATGGCAACGAGATATTTCGTAACTGGAACCGCAATGCTTATGCGCAGTTCAATTACCAGATAGAACGGATGGACCGTTGGCATGGTGTAGGTACTTCTAATTGGGAACCTGTGTTGAATGATGAACGTTCAAACAATCGGGAAATATCAAACTATTATATTGAAGATGGCAGTTATTTCAGAATAAGGAATATACAGTTGGGATATAACTTCAACAAGAAAGCGCTTGATACACTCCACATGCAGAATTTTCGTATTTATCTGAATGTTCAGAATCCATTTACTTTCAAGCACAATACCGGATATACACCGGAGATAGGGGGAAGCACTGTACAGTTTGGGGTGGACAACGGTACGTATCCCATTCCGGTTATTTATACATTCGGGCTTAACTTAACATTTTAAATAGGATTAAATGCTATATGATGAAAACAATAAAGAATAAGAAACAACAGATTACCTTAGCGGCGTTGTCCTTGCTTTTCCTTTTTACTTCGTGCAGCGATTTCTTGTCAAGGGAACCGCTTGGAACGTTGACGAAGGACGACTTTGAGGAAGGTGGTTCGTTTGAGGGACAGGTTATGGGGCTTTATGCTGACTTGCGTTCGGAAGGTACTTCGGGATTACAGTTTGTGGCTATTCATTCTATACGTTCGGATGATGCGGATAAAGGCAGTACGGTAAGTGATGGCATCGATGCGGAAGCCATGTTTGACAACTTTAGCTATGTGGCGACACATTGGTTGCTGACCGCCTATTGGACGCATCATTATCAATTGATTCACCATGCAAATAGTATTATCAGCGATATTGAGGAGTTGGGTGATTTGAGTGATTATAATACGAAAGTGAATATGGGCGAGGCTAAGTTTATGCGTGCTTATGCTTACTTTAATTTGGTACGTACTTTTGGTGAAATACCTAAAATTGATTTTAAAGTACAGGTAGCGTCGGAGGCCAATATACCGAAATCATCGGTTGATGATATTTATGCTTTGATTGATGCCGATCTTGCATTTGCTGTTGGTGCGTTACCTACGAAATGGCCGGAAGAATTTAAGGGACGTTTGACATCGGGAGCCGCTTATGTGTTACAGGCACGTACATTTGTAACCCGTCAAAACTGGCAAGGGGCTTATACGGCAGCTAAAGCGGTAATCACATCGGGAGTGTATGATTTGAATACTTCTTATGACATGATATTCCGAGAAGTAGGAGAGTTGAACAGTGGTTCTATTTTTGAAATACAGGCCATGTATACGAAAACAGATGATTACGGCATTACGTATGCTACCCGCCAAGGAGTACGTGGCAGTGGTGACTGGAATATGGGTTGGGGATGGAATACTCCATCGGACGACTTGGCGAACAATGCTTTTGAAAAGAATGATCCGCGTAAGGATGCCACTTTGCTTTATGCCGGGCAGAAGAATGAACCTTATGGTGAGACTGTGCCGGCGCCTACAGCCGAACTGCCCAGAAAATACTGGAATAAGAAAGTGTATACAGATCCCGCTATTCGTTTGGAAACGGATTCTAAATTCGGTCAATGGGTCAATGTGCGTTTGATACGTTATGCCGATGCCTTACTGTTGGCTGCTGAAGCGGCTAATGAAATAGGAGGAGAAGAGATGACAAAGGAGGCTCTGGGGTGGCTCAATCAAGTACGTAATCGGGCAAGCGGAGGGGATGCGCGAAAGTTACCGCAACGCAATACGAAAGATCAGACGGAACTGCGTAACTTTATCCGTCATGAACGGAGGGTGGAGTTTGCCATGGAACACGAACGTTTTTACGACTTGGTACGTTGGGGGGTACAGGATGAGAAGAACGGTGTTCCGGCAGAACAGGTGTATGATGTGAAAACGTTGCATGCTGTGGGCAAAACGGCCTACGAACGTAAGCATCGCTTATTACCGATACCCCAAGAGGAAATAGATAAATCAAACGGTGTATTGAAACAAAATCCGGATTATTAATTCATTGAGATAAAAGGGAAAGCAAAAAGGAAAAAAGTATAAAGGCTTTTATCTTTTTCCCTCTCTGCTTTTGCCTTATATAACAGAAGAGTATGAAGACATATAAAAATACTGTATTGCGCTATGCAGTTTTATTCTTGTGTATGGTAAGCGCGTTTTCGTGCCAGCACTTTGAGGTTCCGGAGATGGACATCATTCCTGATCCGCCTTCCAGTTCACTCGTCTATTATCTGACATTCGACCGGGAGAGTGTTGCTGATAGCAGTTTGTACGCCTTTCCTGTGGTGGGAGAAGGGATTACTTTTACCGAGGGAGTCAGTGGAACGGCCATACAGGGAGCACGAAATAAATATGTAGTGATTGATACCCTTAAGACCGACTATTACGGGCTTGACCTACGGAGGTCGTTATCGGAGATGACCGGTTTCACCTTTTCCTGCTGGATGAATTTGAAGAAAGAAGAAGCAACCGGAGGTATTGCTTTGTTCTCAATTCCTGACCGGATGGGAACCGGTTGGACAAGTAATCTCGATATATTGATTGATGCTCCGAATGGGCAGGGAGCTCTTCCTGTGGCATTGCATGTAGAAAACTATCGCACGGGGTCTTCCCAATCGATGTGGGTGGCAAAAGATAATACGCCGGAGATATTCATGACAGACATGCTCGACCGTTGGGTTCACTTGGTGATTCGTTACAGTGGGAAAAGTTCAACGGTAACTTATTTTAAAGATGGAGAAAAAGTGTTTGCCAAGAAGTATACTGACTTCGGTACGTTGAAATTTGCCAATACGGGTGCCGTACTTGTAGGAGCGTTTCAAAACATTACAATCCCGCAAATAGCTGAAGGAGCCGAGGTGCAGGGGTGGGAAGCGACTTTTCCGGGACAATTGGACCAACTTCGCTTCTATAATGAGTTTATGACAGACAAACAAGTAAAAGAACTATTTAATTCCAAGCGATAAAGCCATGAAGTATATGCAAAAAATATCGTTTATAACGCTTATCGGCCTTTTGCTGTTATCATGCAAAGACGATGAAAACGTGTATGACACCTCATTTCGTATTTCACAATTGATAATTGACGGAGGCATGCAATATGATGATGTAACTTATTCGGGCGTGTGGGCTAAATCGCCTCTGAAGCTCCGTTTTACTCAGCCGGTAGACCGTGCTTCGGTTGAGGAGAATGTGAGTTTGATGCCTTTTGATGATGAAGAGAATGTAATTGACGTAGAGTTTCGTTATGAAGCCAATGATTCGGTTGTGGAGTTATGCCCGCAGGGTAATCTCGATTTTTTCACAAAGTATAAATTAAATGTGTGGCAGGGAGTGCGTTCCAAGTCGGGTACGTTGATTAACACTGGTCGTAGTTATACCATTATTACGGAGATTGATATGACGGACAAATACACACGTATCCCTGATGAAGAGTTGCTCGATAAAGTGCAACGTCATACGTTCCGTTATTTTTGGGAGAATGGGCATCCGCATTGCGGCATGGCGCGTGAGCGTAATAAATCAGGTAATACGGTGACTACCGGAGGTACGGGATTTGGTGTCATGGCTATGGTAGTGGCTGTAGAGAGGGAGTTTATAACTCGCGCTGAAGCATATGAACGTGTGCTGAAGATTGTTTCTTTCCTTAAGAATGAATGTACCGCCTTTCATGGGGCGTTCTCTCATTGGATAAATGGAGAGACAGGGGAAACATTACCTTTCAGCCCGGCGGATAACGGAGCGGATATTGTGGAAACTTCGTTTCTGATGCAGGGATTGCTTACGGCACGTCAGTATTTCGACCGGCCGGAAGAAGAGACGTTACGTAACCATATTACCTCTTTATGGGAAGCTGTGGAGTGGACTTGGTTTAACCGCGACCGGCAAAATGTGCTATATTGGAACTGGAGTCCTGATTTTGGATGGGAAGTTAATCTGCCTGTACAAGGATGGAACGAGGGATTTATAGTCTATATATTGGCGGGGGCTTCGCCTACTTATGGCATTGACAGGGCTGTGTACAACAACGGTTGGGCAAAGAATGGCGATATGCTTACCAAGCGAAATTATTATGGTTATGAATTGCCTGCCGGACCGGAGTATGGCGGACCGCTTTTCTTTTCGCACTATTCTTTCCTCGGTTTGAATCCAAAAGGTTTGCGTGATGCTTATATTAATGACTATTGGGAGCAAAATCTCAACCATGCATTGATAAATTACAGCTATTGTGTAGACAATCCCAAACGGTATATAGGATATGGTGCCAACTGTTGGGGGCTTACGGCGAGTGATGGCAACGAGGGCTACTCTGCACATTCTCCGGCCAATGACAAGGGTGTTATTGCTCCCACGGCCGCTTTGGCTTCTATGCCTTATACACCTGAACAATCGATGGCGGCATTACACTATTTCTATTATAAATTAGGTGACCGTCTGTGGAGTGAAGAAGGTTGTGGCTTTTATGATGCTTTCAATTTATCGGCTCGCTGGTTTGACGATCAATACTTGGCTATTGACCAGGGTCCCATTATTGTAATGATTGAGAATTACCGTAGTGGATTGATATGGGATCTTTTCATGGCTGTTCCCGAAGTACAGGACGGCTTGCGCAAGCTCGGTTTTTCATCACCTTATTTGAATTGATTTATTAATGATGTCAATCAGGATTGAAGTACACGCGTGCCTGATAAAATTTTCCTCCTCACTCTCTCAAAGAGAAAATTGAAAAAAGCTCCGTTTCGCTTAGGATAAAGTATGGGCAAACGAAGATAAACTAAAGGGGCTGTCCGATAGAGACGCCCCCCCTTAAGGAGGAAGAAATGTATATGATATTATTGTTTTTCAACTACGGATTGACATTTGTACTCTTTGTATATTCGAAAATAGTAAATAAAAAAAGTTATATAACATGAAGAAATTAGCAGCATGTTTGGTTGGTGGTGTTATGCTGGTATCATGTGTCTCCGGCACTGATCGTAAAGAGGCGGAGATGAACCACTTTGTTGATGATTTGATGAATAAGATGACCCTTGAGGAGAAAGTAGGGCAGCTTAATTTAGTTTCGGTGGGATTTGATGTCACCGGTCCTATTCTGAGTGAGAATGTGGAAGAAAAAATTAAAGCCGGGCAGGTAGGCGGAGTGTTCAATACCTTTACACCAGATGCTGTGCGTAAGTTACAGAATATTGCCGTGAATGAAACTCGTTTGGGTATACCTTTGTTGTCTGGCTATGACGTGATACATGGACATAAAACGATATTTCCTGTTCCGCTTGGACTTTCGGCTTCGTGGGATATGGACTTGATAGGACGGGTGGCTCGTGCCTCGGCCGATGAAGCCTCGGCCGATGGAGTGAATTGGATTTACTCGCCTATGGTCGATATTGTACGTGATCCACGGTGGGGCCGGGTGAGTGAAAGCAATGGAGAAGACCCTTATCTCAGTTCGTGCATTGCCCGGACGATGGTGGAAAACTTTCAACTGGACGACCTTTCAAAGGAAAATACCGTGATGGCTTGCCTCAAACACTTTGCTTTGTATGGGGCAAGTGAAGCCGGACGAGATTATAATACGGTCGACATGAGCCGTATCCGCATGTACAATGAGTATTTACCACCTTATAAAGCAGCCGTAGAAGCTGGGGTGGGGAGTGTGATGACTTCATTTAACGAGATTGACGGGATACCGGCCACAGCCAATAGATGGTTATTGACTGATTTGCTGCGTCGTGATTGGGGTTTTGAAGGTTTTGTTGTGACGGATTATACCGCAACGATGGAGTTGTTGCATCATGGTATGGGCGATAAAGCAAAAGTGAGTGAACTGGCATTGAATTCCGGTACTGATATGGACATGGTGAGTGAGTATTTTTTAGAAACCGGGATAGAATTAGTGAAGAGCGGGCGGGTGTCTGAAGCGGTGGTTGACGCTGCTTGCCGTCGTATATTGCAAGCAAAGTATAAGCTGGGATTGTTTGATGATCCATACAAATATGTAAATGAAGAGCGTGCTGCTTCTGATATAGGTTCTGATGACAAACTGGCTTTAGCTAAAGAGGCTGCCGTCAAAAGTATGGTATTGCTGAAAAATGACCGGCAAGTACTTCCGCTCGATTCTGTCCGGAAGGTTGCTTTTATCGGACCGCATGTTAAAGGACGGCGTGACCTTATCGGTAACTGGAGTGCGGCGGGCGACTGGCGCAAGGCAGTTACTGTGTGGGAAGGAATTGAAAACACAGTCGGAACAGCTAATTGTCTTTATGCACAGGGGTGTAATATACTCGAAGATGAAACGCTTATCGATAAACTTAATCCGCACGGTGCAATGATAGAGAAGAAAGTTTCTGCTGACCGTTTGTTAGCTGAGGCTGTACGTACGGCACACCAGGCTGACGTAGTGGTAGCTGTGCTGGGTGAAACATTCGGCATGAGCGGTGAAGCGGCAAGCCGGTCGGATATTTCCCTGCCGGACAATCAGCGTGAACTGTTAAAAGCTTTGAAAGCAACGGGAAAACCGATTGTGTTGGTGTTGATGAATGGCCGTCCGCTTACTCTTGAATGGGAAGACAGTGCCATGGATGCAATACTTGAAACATGGTTTGCCGGTACGCGGGCGGGTGATGCCATTGCCGAGGTACTTTATGGAGAAGCTACCCCGTCGGGCAAACTCAGCATGACATTTCCACGTAATGTAGGGCAGATACCATTGTATTATAACCACAAGAATACGGGACGTCCGTTCTTGGATGGTCAGAAGTATACGACCAAATATTTGGATATTCCCAACGAACCGCTTTATCCTTTCGGACACGGATTGAGTTACACGACCTTTGCATACTGTGACATCAACATGAGCGGCAATACGCTGAGCGGCAATAACGGCAAGCTTACTGCTTCGGTCATTGTGACCAATACCGGGCAACGTACCGGAGTGGAGACGGTACAACTTTACTTGCGCGATATGGTAGGAAGCGTAACCCGTCCGGTAAAAGAATTGAAAGATTTTCAGAAAGTATTACTCAATCCGGGAGAGTCCAAACAGGTGAACTTTGACATTACTGTGGATCAGTTGAAGTTTTACAACAGTGATTTGCAGTATGTAGCTGAGCCGGGCGAGTTTCAGATTTTTATTGGCGGAAGCAGTGCTGATGTGAAGTCCGCTTCGTTTGTATATGAAAATAAATAGTAGTATGGATAGAATCTCGAAATTATTGGTGGCCTTTCTGCTGCTTCCTTCTTGTTTATTGGCAAAAAATAAAACTTTGGTTTCTCCGGATGGATTTACTTACCGGGTAGTGACCGAACACTCGCTTTACCTTCAATGGCAGCCGGTGGAAGGTGCGGAGGCGTATGAGGTATATGAAAATAATGCTTATTATGCTACGACTGATTCTTGTGGGATAAGCATAAAAAACTTGCTGCCTTACAATCATTATACTTATCGGGTACGGGCGGTAGCTGATAATGAACGTTCTCCGCTTACTTCTCCTATGCATATTGTAACCAATGAAACAAAAGCCCAACGTACTGACCGTATGCGTTGGTGGCGTGAGGCGCGCTTCGGTATGTTTGTGCACTGGGGTGTTTATGCGGTATATGAGGGTTATGGACGCAATTACCGCAAGGAAGGGGCGCCGTTTGAGTGGCAGCCGGTGAACAGGGAACATGGCAAAAACTCTTACGGAGAGTGGATTATGGAGAAGTATGAAATACCATTGAAGGAATATCAGAGAAAAACGGAAGAGATAAAACTTGATAAGTTCGATGCTGGGCAATGGGTGAAGCTTGCCGGACAGGCGGGTATGAAATATATGATTGTAGGGGCGAAACATCATGATGGTTTCTGTCTTTGGAATACGAAGACAACCGATTGGAATGTAGTGAAGGCAACCTCTTATGGAAAAGATATGATAAAGGAGTTGAGTGTGGCGGCGAGAGATAACAATCTGAAGTTTGGAGTCTATTTTTCACATGCGCTCGATTGGGCGAATGGCGGTGCAGGACGGCGTTGGGATAAAGATATGAATGTCCGTACATTTGACGAATACATCGATGAGGTCGGCATCCCGCAAGTACACGAGTTATTGGGTAACTATGGCAAAATGGATGTCTTTTGGTGGGATATGCCGATAGAGATGACTCACGAGCGGGCAAAGAAATATTATCAGGCGGTGAGTGAGCATTATCCGTTTCAGAAAGGGATGGTGCAGAACGACCGCATGGGTAATCGTATTTTTTATAAAGATGAGTTGCTTCCGGCCGAAATAAGCGGTGATCATAATACGCCCGAGCAGAGCATTCCTGACGTACCTCCTACTGGCTATGCCGACGGACGTGACTGGGAAACTTGCATGACATTGAATGAAACGTGGGGATACAAAGCGAATGACCATTTATGGAAATCTGCTGGAGAAATAATTCGAAAGCTGGCGGATATTGTGAGTAAAGGTGGTAATTTCCTTATTAATATAGGTCCGAAGCCCGATGGTAGTTTTCCGAAAGAAAGCGTTGCTTTGTTAAAGGAAGTGGGTGAGTGGATGGAGGTGAACGGTGAGTCGATTTATGGCACAGTTCGTAATACTTTTGAGCAGGGAGTACCTTATGGTCGTGTAACCCGAAAAATAACGTCCAATGGAAGCATTACACTTTATCTTCATGTGTTTGACTGGCCGGAAGATGGTAAACTTGCTATTCCGACCGATGGTAGAATAAAACGGGCTTATCTTTTGGCTGACACACAACAGAGTGATTTGCAGACGGAGTCAAAAAAGCGGGAACAGTTGATTTACGTGCCCCGCCATGCACCGGATGAACATAATTCGGTAGTAGTTGTGGAAATGGAATAAAGAGCATATTCGGAAGAATATAGTGTAAAGGGAAAAGTGTAAAGTTGGAAGTTTCTTATTCTGACGGCACTTTTCCCTTTTTATTTAAACTCAATCAAGAAATCTACTAAGTTCTTGTCTGTTGGCAGGTGCAGTTTCTTGCGTAAGCGGTAACGTGCTATTTCCACTCCTCGCGGAGATATGCCCAAGAAATTGGCTACGTCCTTTGTAGTAAGGTTCAAGCGAAGCAACGAGCATATTTTCAAGTCGTTGGGAGTCAGGTCGGGATATTGGCTTTTAAGGTTACGGAAGAAACTTTCGTGAATCAGGTCGAAGTTGGCCTGGAATATTTTCCAATCATCTTCCGAAGACAAGTTTTCTTCTATCAGTGTCACTATTTTAGAATAATACTTGTTCGGGTAGTGTACGCCCAATTTCTCTTTTTGTACTTCCAGTTCGGCTTTTATCTCATACAGTACCTCATTCTTGTTGATTAGCATCATTGCGGAACTGGCGAGTTCTTTTCCTTTGAAAGTCAATTCGGCTTCTAAGTTCTGATTGCGCAGTTTTATGATTTCTTTTTCTTGCCGTTCACTTTCTTCTTTTCGCAGTTTTTCCTGTTCGTGGGCTATTTTGGCCTTGCTTTTTTGTAGATACTTGTGTATCAGTATATACAGTAGGAAAAAGAAAAGTACCATGAGCAAGGTATATAAAATGAATGCTTGCGTGCTGGCATAAAAGGGAGGGGCTATTTTAAAGCTGTAGGTGATATCCTCTTCTTTATTACCGTGGCTGTCATAGCCCGATACAACCAGGCGGTAGTTGCCCCAGTGCAGACGGTTGTATGTCTTTTCGGCTTCGTCGGTAAATTTGGACAGGTCGTTATCCGGTCCTTGCAACGCAAATCTAAATTGCATCATATTGCCACCCATGAAGTATTTGGGACTGACGCGGAATGTGATGTTATTGTTAGTATAACTGATGACCGGTATTTCTTTAGGGTTTATTTCTAACGGAGTGACGTTGTTTTCATTCGAAAATATCTCTATTGCCTCAAAGCGGATACCGCTTTGGGCAGGGGAGGGGTAGACCTCTAACTCCGAGTCGACGATGGAAATGCCGTTGTTCAGACAAAATATTAATTTACCATCAGGATTCTTTACGATGTTTTCATCATAATCGGGCAAATCACTGCGGAACAGACTGAAATGGAGTACTTTCTGTTTGACTATGGAGTCGTTGATAAAATGTATCCGGGTAAATTCGTCATCTCGTACGCACCAATAAGTTTCGTTGTCAATGGCAATGGCCTTTCGTATTCCTTTTACTTTATTTATATGTTTGTTAAGCAAGTGATGCGGAATGATTTCCTTATGCAGGTCATCGTATGTGTAGTATTGTTCTCCATTGTTGAATACCACTCTTCCGTGTATTTTGAATATATCAATAAGGCCTTTACCGGTCTTTTCCCCTATTTGCGGATAGTATTCTATCTTTTCGGCGGTTTTCAGGTCGGAAGATAATTGCAGGCAGAACATACCTTTGTAGAGGTGCGATGCCCAGATACAACCCTGTGAATCGATTTCGATGTTACGTATCGGTTGCAGGAAGTTGGGTATGGAGTGGCTGAACCTCCATCGGCCTAAAGCGTCTTTCCGGTATATGTTCAAATAGGTGTACGATGATTGTATGAGTACTTCCTGTTGATGGATAATGGCTTTTTGTAGATTGGTTCCCCCACTAACGTTTGACAATTTGGTAAGTTGTTCTCCGGTTATTTCGTATGTGCCCGAGTTGTGTCCGCAAAGCAGTTGTTCGTCGAATACGACTAATTCCAATGCTTGTGTAGACATGCCGGGGAAGGGGATAGCGTCAAAGGTTTTGCCGTTTTCACGGCAGAAAAAAAGTCCTTGATTGGTGGCAAGGTAGAGATAGCCTTTGTGAAAACAGGCTGAAAGCACACTGCCGATGTCGCGTTTGAATGGTTTGATGAAACGTGTGTACGAGTTGCTACGGATGTATGAAATGCCATTGTCTAAAGCGACCCATAAGTTGTTGGAACTGTCGCAATGTAATCCGAGCACTGTGTTGTTTTGTAATCCGTTGCTTGTGTTTACATGCCATTGGAGTTGTCCTTGTCTGTCGAATGCGAAAACTCCGTTAGTCAGTGTACCAAGTATGTAAATGGAGTCTTTGGTCATGATGGCCTTGTTGATACTTTCAGGGCGGATTTGTTCGTTTACCTCTTTCTTCCATGAGTGGCATGAACGGCCATTGAAAATAAATAGGCCGCCTTTGTTGGTTACTAACAGTTTTTCCTGACTGCTGTAAGGTAATACTGCGATGACTTCACTGTTGTTTATTGCGGTGGATGGAAGAAGCAAGTTGAAATTGTTTTGTTCGATGATTCCCAGTCCGGCTCCTTGTTTAAAGGCATACAAGGTACCGTCGAGACTCTGCATGTACAACAGAATAAAGGGATTGCTCACAGCTTGTACTTCTTTTCCATTGTACACAAAATAGGATGACAAGGAACGAAAGTAGACCGTATCGTTTATGGAAGATATATTCCATATCTGGTCATTGTGAAAAGTGTAGTTTTTCACCGAATCGGAGAGAGAGGTGTAAGTCAGTTTGCCGAACCGGTCACGTGAGAAAAAACCGAATTCTTCGAACGAGCCTACATAGATGCGTCCATTGTCAGTCATGTGTATGGAGCGTACGTATTCGCCTTTGGGTAACGGTAAAAGTTGCCAATAAGTACCGTTATATTGCAAGAGCCCCCGGGAGTTTCCTATATATACGCGTCCGTGTTCATCACTGCCGACTGCCCAGTTTTGTCCGGCTGCCCGATATTCGCTTTTCTTAAAATTAAAAATATAGGGAACACCGGTTTGTGCGAGGACGTGAAAAGTAAGGAAAATGAGAATGGTAATGAATATAGGCTTCTTCATAAGAGCATAATACAAATGTTGTGTTCATCATTGAAAATCGAATGCTAAATTAATCATTTTTTGTGATAAAATAAAGCGGAAGTACGGAAAGTATTTTGAGCCTTTTTTATTTTTAAAATTGGTATTTTTCTAAGTGTTTGAATATTAGTGTATTAAAAGCGCTTTCCTCTTTTTGATGTACTATCGTTGTAAGATGTTTTATTATTATTTTTTCATTGAAGTAAGGAAGTGAATTTCCTTTTTTTTGCAACAATATCATCTCAATCTACTTTTGTTTCGTCAAATGGCGGATTAACAGATTTATTGAGTGGCTGAATACAGAATGTGTAAAACGGGTTAAAAGAAACTGTGCAGACGGTCCGTAGCTGTGATTCGTTACGAGCTAAGAATATGAGGTTGTAAGTGTGGAGAGAGAGCATATCATAAGTCTAACCGTATTAGAGAATTATTAATTATTAAAATAATATTCATGAAAAAGAAAAGCTTATTTTTATTATTAAGTCTTTGTGTATTTGTTGCCGGAGTGAATGCACAGAAGGTGGTGTTTGAAGACTTTGAAAACTCAGAAAACAAGTTCTACCTAAATGCAGGAGTGATGGGCGAGGTGTCGCAGGGATACACTGCCAATCCATCAAAAACAGGTATCAATACCAGTGAAGGGGTGTTGGTGTTTACCGTAACTCAGCCTTTAACTATAGGGTATGCGGGGTATTGGTTTGGATTGTCGGCTGAAAAAGCTGCATTGGTGAAACCGCAGGACACACGTTATATGCATGTAAAGTACTATCGTACGAGTGAAGAATTAGCATTGAAAATGAAACTCGAAAATTCTTCTGCAGGTGGTCCGAATAAAGAACTTGCTTCACTGTATACTTCTACTAAAGTGAATGTATGGGAAGATCTGGTATTCGACTTCAATGGTTGTGTGGGGCCTTATAATACCCTTACGATCATGCCTTTCCAAAATACCGGAATACCGGCGGAAACGAAGATTTATATTGATGATATTGTGTTCAGTAATGATCCGAATCCCTTTATGTTGTTTGAGGAAGCAGCACCGTTTAATGTACAATGCAACAATCTGACTTCTACGGAAGCCACTATCAGTTGGTTGGCTATGGAAGAAGCCCAATCGTATAAGGTGTATAATAAAGGTACGGAAATAGCGAGTTCTGCCACAAACATGGTGGTATTGAAGAAACTGACTCCCGCTACCGAATACAGCATTACGGTGAAAGGCGTGAATGAAGCTGGTGCGTTGTCGGCAGAAAGTGAAACCGTGGTGTTTACCACTATGAAGGCCAATAAACTGGCTGTACCGACAGGTTTTGTCAATATGGAAAAGACAAAGCATCCGACCGATGATTTGGACAGTTATCCATTGGGTTATTATTATCGTCCGGATCGTCAGCAAGACAAAGTGCGCTTGGAATGGAATGCTGTATACAAAGCAGATAAATACAAAGTGTTTAAGAATGGAGAAGAAATAGCTGAAGTAACCGATACGAAGTATGAGGTGACAGGATTGGATCCGTTTACTGTTTACTCTTTCGAAGTGCAGGCATTCAATGAGCAGGGAGAAATTTCTGATAAAACAGCAAAACTTTATGCCCAGACCGCAGAAACAAAAGAACAACGTGACAAACGTATGGCATGGTGGCGCGAAGCCCGTTTCGGAATGATGGTTACTTGGGGCGTTCACTCTGTGTTTGCCGGAGATTATCATGGTGTACGTGCCGATAAGCACCTTGACGACAATGGCGAGTTGGTAGGACAATATTCTGAATGGATCATGTTTGGCCAAGCCATTCCGGTAGAAGAATACAGGGATGCCGCCCGGCATTTCCTCGAAGTGGACAATTATGATCCCGACGCATGGATGAAAATGGCAGCTGATGCCGGTATGAAGTATCTGGTATTCATATCTAAACACCATGATGGTTTTGCTCTTTGGGATTCGGAGGCTTCCGATTGGAATGTGGCAGACGCTACACCTTATAAGAAAGATGCTATGCGTGAACTGATTGATGCGGCTCGTCGTTATGGATTGCGTGTCGGCATATATTACTCGCAATGCTTGGATTGGGTGAACGAAGGTGGATTGGGCTGGAAGCCGCAAATAAACTATGCTCCCTACTTCGGACGTTATCCGAAAGAAGTGGAAGACAAATATGTACGTGAAGTGTGTGCTCCGCAAATCAAGGAATTACTTACGGAATATGGTGATGTGGATATTTTCTGGTGGGACATGGGTACCTCCGATATGTCGTTGGAAAATGAACAGTTGATGCTGGGAGCTATCTATGAGAGCGGACAAGCCGATCATATTATATTGAATAACCGTCTGCGTTTTGATGGATCGACCACAAGTGACTTTGATACTCCTGAACAGAGTATTCCGGGAGTACCTGCCACTGGATATGCTGACGGACACGACTGGGAAACTTGTATGACTTTGAACCATAACTGGGGATATAGCAAGTATGACGACATGTGGAAAAGCCCGCAAGATGTAATACAAAAATTGCTGGATATTACCAGTAAAGGTGGAAATTTCCTGCTTGGTATAGGTCCGAAAGCCGATGGCGATTTTCCCGAAATGTCAAAGGAAATTTTAGGGAAGATAAAAGACTATATGACGATCAACGCTGAAGCAATTCATGGTACTTCTCCGTGTCCGCTTCCGAACGGGGTGCCTTACGGAAGGGTTACTTCAAAGGTGAATGGCAATGAAACTACTTTGTACGTACATGTGTTTGAACAAGATTGGCCTGCCGATGGAGAATTGGTTGTGAAAGGATTGTATAATACACCGAAGTCGGTGGAGCTGCTTAAGGGAAATCAAGCTTTGAAATTTCAAACGGGTGATTTGGGGCTGATTGTAAACATACCGGTAGAGAACCCCGGTGAATACAGCACAACGGTGAAAATTGTGATTGAAGGGGCGTTGGATATAAAAGATACTCCGGTGGTACAGGCTGTTGACGGTACTTTGACCTTGACGCCGCTCGATGCTATTCTTGCAGAGGAGTCGGGTATTTGCAAGGAAATGAAAGAAGGTATTATGAGTTTAGGCTGTTGGAGCGGTGACTTGACGAAAAACAATGTAAAGTGGTATGTGAAAATGAATACTCCCGGCACCTATACGGTGAAGGGGGATATTGCCTGCTTTGATTCCGGTAGTTTTCGCTTTACGATGGGTAATAATGCGGCGAGTACGGTAACTTTCCGGGGTACAGGTGGATGGGATCCGGCAAACTTTAAGTTACAGGACTTGGGACAGGTGAACATACAGGAAACCGGTTTGCAATATGTGGAGTTGGCCCCGATCGTCGAAGGATGGAATGCATTGGGGATGCGCAATGTGGTGCTGGTTCCCGAAGAAAGTACGGGATTGCTGGGCTTGCAGGCAGATGGAATGAATGTTGTTTCCGGTGACCGGTGCATTGAAATACAGTTTACCTTATTAGAAAGTGCGGAGGTAACCATTCGCTTGTACGACATACAGGGTCAAATGCTCGATACTTATTCGGACGTACAGATGGAACAGGGTAGACATACGCTTTCGTTTGACAACTTACAACCGGGAATCGTTATACTATCGGCTATTATTAACGGTCAACTTATAACCCGGAAAGCAGTGGTAAGCGGTTTGATGGATTAATAAAAACACTGAATAAAGAGGATGCGTCAAAAAAACAAATAACATATGAAAAAGGTTTTATTTCTTATGAGCTGCTTGGCAGCCGGTTGGTTGGGGGCACAGGCACAGGCTCCCCGTACGATTAGCGATTTTGAAGGGGAAGACGGTAAATTGTATTGGAATCCTATTGGTGCGGGAGTTAAACTTGAAATTGTGGACAATCCATTAAAGGATAATGTAAACGGCAGTAGTAAGGTGTTGAAAATGACTTTGCCAAAGGCAGAACAGTTTGCCGGTGCTATCATTACGGTAGAAAATCTGTTAGTGGGTGACACCGAAGGACATTATCGTTACGGTCAGGTCAAGTTTTACAAACCGGAAGAGGGAACCAGCATTTTGAAATTACAAAAAGGCCCCAACAACGTGTCTCGTGAGGTATCCAAAACGATTTCGGCAGGTGCATGGGTAAATGCCTCGTTCGATTTTAATTTTACCGGGAACAATGATGCCGATGCTGTCGGCTCTTATGGTGAAGTGTTTGTCATCGGCAATACAACTCAATATGAAGCCGAAGAATTTGTCATGTATATTGATGATATTGCATTTTCAAATGAGCTTCCGGTAATTGACGATGGACTGCCGGTTTCAACGGATAAGTTGGCGGTACTTGATAATTTTGAAAATGGGCAGGTGAACTTTACCGATGTCTTGAATGCTATGGAAGGCGCTTCTTTCCATGTGGTAGATAATCCGGTGAAAGATGCCGTGAACGGTAGTGATAAAGTACTTGAAGTGGTACGTCCCGAAAGCAAACCGGCATGGATAGGGTTCTATGCCCGGTTGAATGCCAATGCCATCCCTAAATGTGATATGGACAAATATCGTTATGCTCGTTTTAAATTGTTGCAAGATATGGCAGGTGCATCAGCCAGTTTCAAGGTAGAAATCCCGGGTGGTGGGACGAGCGTGGAGAAAGCCCCGATGAACGAGCCGTCGAAAGTGGGTGAGTGGGAGGAGTTGATATTCGATATGGGGGAAGCTGAAGGGCTTTACCCGCAGGTTGTCATTATGCCCGATTATGCGGAAAACCGTTTGGCACATAGCGTATATATCGATGATATCATGTTCTCTAGTGAGTTGGATATTGAGTCGGGTACCTCTGTCGAACTGTTGACTGTGGTGAACACGATTCGTACTATAGTAGATGGAAGCAAAGTAGATATTCTGTTTCAGGCATCGGACGATATAGTTCTGAGTTTGAGCGTGTACGACACGACCGGAAGAAAGATCACTACCCGACAGGTAAAGACCGTAGCAGGTGAAAACCGGGCGTCGCTGGATGTTGAGGGTAGCGGTGTGTTTTTTGTCAAAGTTAGTACGGGCAACAAAGGTGTGGTAAGTAAATTTTATAAGTAAAAACAACTTTTAATACGCAAAAACAGTCTTCTCCAATCTCCGTATGTCCCAATGTAGTGAAGGGTGGGGAGGGGAGGGACTGTTTTTTTATTGATATTATGCAACAAAAACTGAAAAGTACGATTTGGCTTTTTCCGGCCCTTATCGGTTATGGTCTTTCGGCGCAGGAGAAGCCATTGAACATTCTTTTTATCATGAGTGACGACCATGCCACGCAAGCCATCGGTGCATATGGTCATCCGCTTTCCCAATTGGCACCGACTCCCAATATTGACCGCATAGCTGAGACAGGCGCTATATTCAGAAATAATTATTGCTGCAACTCTATTTCCGGTCCGAGCCGTGCCGCTATCCTTACTGGTAAGCATAGTCATAAAAATGGTTTTATGCGTAATTCCAGCATAGGTTTTGACAATACGCAGGAAACTTTGCCCAAGATTTTACAACGTAACGGTTATCAGACGGCAGTGATTGGCAAGTGGCATTTAGTGTCTCGTCCGACGGGCTTCGATCATTGGATTGTACTCAACGACCAGGGTGAGTATAATAATCCTGACTTCATAACGGAGGGTGATACAGTGCAATACATGGGATATGTTACGGATATTATTACCGATCTGACGAAAGAGTGGCTGGATAACCGGGACAAATCGAAGCCGTTTTTCCTCATGATGCACCATAAGGCGGTGCATCGAAACTGGGTGCCAGCCGAGAAGTATTATCATTTGTATGAGGATGTGAAGTTTCCTTTGCCCAAAACTTATTTTGATGATTACAAGGGGAGGGAAGCTGCCGCACAACAGAAAATGAATGTGTATCGGGATATGTATGAAGGGCATGACTTGAAAATGACCACTGGTCCTAACAGCGATACTTTATTGTATGATCCTTGGCCTCATGTGTTTTTAGGGCGTATGACGGAAAAAGAAAGGATGACTTTCCTCGATGCTTACCGTGAACGGAATAATGAGTTTTATGCCCGTTCGAGGTCTGAGCGGGAGATTGCCGAATGGAAGTTCCAACGCTATATGCAAGATTACTTGGCGGTAGTTAAGTCGGTAGACGACAGCGTAGGTGAAATGCTCGACTATTTGCAGGTGAATGATCTACTTGAAAATACCTTAGTGGTTTATACCACCGATCAGGGTTTTTATTTGGGTGAACATGGTTGGTTTGACAAGCGTTTCATGTATGAAGAGTCTATGCAGATGCCCATGGTTATGTCGTGTCCACAGTTGATAAAGCCGGGTACGGAAATTACCGAGTTGACACAGAATATCGACTTTGCACCGACTTTTCTGGATTTATGCGGAGTGGATATACCGGAAGATATGCAGGGGGTGTCTTTTGTACCGTTATTAAAGAGGGAAACTCCCAAGGATTGGCGCAATTATCTTTATTATCATTATTATGAATATCCCGGATTTCACAGTGTACATGCTCATTATGGCATAAAGGGCGAACGTTATAAACTGTTCTATTATTACGAGGATAATGTTTGGGAATTATTCGATTTGAAATACGATCCTTATGAAATTCATAATATCTATGATGAACCCCGCAACAGGAGATTGGTGAAGAAATTGAAAACGGAACTGGAGCAGTTACAGCACTTGTATGAAGTAAAAAACGGAAATTGAATGAAGAATAGAATGAAGAGCTTGTAAAGAAAGCCGTAGGATTTATGCTGTAATCGTGACAGTCCTTTCGTCTGACGTATCTTCATCGGAAAATAATGGAAAGGAAAAGATGAATAAGACAGAATTACTTGCAATTCTAACCGCATAGTCGGGGATTGGTGCGGAAGATTGCAAACAGGTATTCATTCTTTGTGATATATCTGTTTATTTGAAGATATTACAGGCGTGGATGGGATTTATATTTTACGAAAATTACCAAAATAATATTTTCTCTGCATTCATATAACCGAATCAGCTCTGTGATTGTACATGTATAACGTTTCTGCTTGATAGAAAGTATAACTACATCGATCAGGCACAAGTAACATAACAGTTCATGTTTGGGAAGAGTCTTAAGATATTCGGGAGAATTCATGCAGGAATAGTTTTCTTCAAGAAAGGATAATTTGTCAACCGCGAGTTCAAGATCTGTTTTCATGAAACAGGGACAAGTTAATTCATTCATAATTATTTGTGTGCTTTTAATTTATTTATACTCCCATGCATGATGAAAAGGCGTGGGAGCTATATACTATATTATCCCATCATGGCTCTGGTAAGCCCGCATATAAATAATAAGTAATAGCCCCACGCCAAGATGGTATATAACAAAGTCATACACTTCTTGGACGTGGAGAGTCTCACTTATTATCTGCATATGCTAAAATTTACCAGATAAATTAATAGAAAACTACCCTATATTGGATAGGTCTATGATTTTTACGTCAACAAAGAGTGCAGAACAAGTATCAATCTTATTTTTTGTTATAATAGTCTATATCAAATATTATCGTATTAATAAAAAAGAGAAAAAATACACAAATAACAAAGATTAGAAAGCAGTTTTCTGAAAAAAAGGAAAGATTCCAAACATATCCACTCCGAAAAATGTGGACGACCGCAAACTTTTAAAAATTTATATCAAGTTTATTAATGACGGGTAACTTACTATTCTTGGATATTTATATCGAATTCACGTTAAACTGCAACAAAAAAGAAAGAAACCAAATAAGTTCTTCCGAATTATTCTTAACTTTGCCACGTATCTGAAAAACAGATACATCGTTTTCGTAGAACGATGGAGAAATCTTATTATTATCTGCCATCAAAATCTGGTAAATCTAAATATCCAATACTCATGTTGATCAATATGATAATTGGTAGAACCCAAGGCATAATTATCGGAAATTTTACAATTCGCAGACAAATAATAAAAATAACAATGGTAGTTAATAATACTAATATTGAGCTAAAATATAGATTTAAAGTAAAATAAATTGTTAGAAAAGAACCGGTAATTCCAATAATTTCTAATATTGATTTTATAATAAAAAACAAAACAATACCATAATAAACATCACTGTTTTTCATTTCTTCTCCTTCCTTAGTTTCAAATTCACTAATGGTTTATTATTTTTTTAACCACTATATGGGTTGAATATATTTATTTTACTTTCGTTTCTATCATTCTTTCTGATAGTTTTACCTCGTATATATCTACCCAAAATTTGAGCCCCGTCTGTCGAAACTGATTGTATAATCATATACAGAGTTATCCGAGTAGTAGATTTACCATTATAAGATAGGTCATAGCCGATAGGGAATCCGGCATCTAACAGATAGGATTAATAAGGTCAACAATGTTTTTTTCATGGTATCATTTTTTTGCTTTCAAATATATTGACTTATTTTGGAATATAAAATAAATGAAAGAATATGTTTTTTTTATAAACCTTAATTTTGCAGCCATCAGTTCAAATACCTCTAAATAAAAAAAACTAACCGCCTGTATTCTAAAAAAATACGTATCAGTTAGGATATATCCGATGCAACAAACATTGATATACAATGTCAAAAATAGCATTAAAATCTGATAGTATGACCTCTTTTGGTGGTATATTTTATGTAATGGATCAATTTGAGCGTATTGGTCTGCCTGAGTTGATAAACCGCCGTCTTGGGGGCGTAGTTTTCTCTGCGGTTATCAGTATAGCGAAATTATTTCCAGCATCTTCTGGATCTACTTTTGCGGTGGTAACCTTCGGGTGATGGATGTGATCTGGATTTTGACCATGAGTTTATTCCTACAGCGAAATATGACATTAAATTCTCCTACAAGAAAGGACGCGGTTATTTCCTTGGAGTTGCCACCGTCGGCGACAAGATTGTTGGATCTTCCAAAGACTTATATTTAGATAATACATCAATAACCTCTTGAGTAATCTCTTGTTTGGGATCATTACAATAAAACAACTTTCCCTCTCTAATGAAGTATTTAGTCGGGAAAGGATCATTTTTAGCTCCGATTGTATCTCGAATATACGGATAGATTTTGTTTACTGCCCTACCAATGCCAATAATATAGCGATCTTCCATGTCTGTGATGGCTATAGCAAATACGCTGTCAACTCTGAATAATTTAGATGTATTTATAAAATCAGTAATGTTATTATTAATTGCAACATCAATATCTCCGCTGGCAGATAATGTTTTTTCCCACACAGCGCAGTTAGACACTATAAATACAGCAAGTATCAAAAAACATAGTGTCTTGTTTTCATCATATTAAAATGATATTTATATACTTTTTTTGTGTTTACATTTTAATTTAGGAGGTTTATACCAGCCTGTTGCGGTACTTGTTATAACTCGCTTATAATTGTTCAGATTGTCTTTACAAAAATAGTAATCCACCCCTTTTGTTCTTTCATCAATGCCTTGCTGTCCTAATATATGACCAAACTCGGAATTTTCGAGCAAATCTGCAATATTATAATCCATCAAAACCTTAATCATATATTTCGTACGGATCATATTCACCTCTAAAATACGTTGACATATAAAATACCCTACACTTCTTACTTAATCGACATTTTAGAAAATCAGCGATGGCAATCTCTACCGCCTCCTCTGGAATAGTTTTTTTTTTGCAAAAGAGGAGGATTTGTGGCTGTGGCTGAACAAAAAAGTAGAATTGAAATAGTTAAAGGCAGTAATCTTTTCATATTAGTAATATAGGAGCATAACCTCTCGTTAAAATCATAAAATGAGCCAGTCTTTGATTGGGATTGGGGTATCCAAGCACATTATTCTTTGACCTAATATCTCCACTATTATCATGTAATCCGGACGGACGTAATCTATCCGCCGTAGGCGCATTCGTAGGGTGGGTATGCCAATCGGTATGCACTTGATGAGTTCCATTCAAAGTCATACTATTAACCGCCTGCGCTCCCCCTTTTTTAGACATAGTTGCATTATTGTTGATATACCTCCCCATGTAGATATTGCTGACAAAATCTGGAGCTCCAGATTGATTTAAATAATATCCAGACACTTCTTTATTAATCATCTCGGCAAAACCAATTGCAAAGTCCTAAAAGCCTTCAACAGTAGGTTGTCCTGCGCCACCTATGGTCCACATATTATCGTTTGTCATAAAATTCATTCCATCGCTAAGGATACTTTTTTCTACATTATCCATACGAGTACGAGCTTCTCCTTTTCTATTTGTCTTTAGGGTATATGTATCTGTTTTTTTTGTCATACTTAAATTGTCCAATTTGATCAAATTTATCATCGGTTTGCAGAAATAAGTGCATCTCTCCAGTTTTATCGTCAAAACGATACACATCCATATCATTGGGGTCAATAAATCTTATTGGGTTGTTTAGACAGAACGCATAAGGGCTAACGCTATAATACTTTTCAGCAAGCGGATCCATTGTTAAAAATTTCTTTTCATTCGGGTCAAAGACCAGTGTTTTTATCACGTTTTCATTATCATCTAATAAGGTTAATGATAATGCGTTTTTATCAAACTTCGCGTAACGAACCTCGTCGTCAGTGTTGGTGTTTTCCACCTTAAATTGTGTTTGTGGCAATTCAATCATAGATTTTACACTTTGCTCCGGTGCAAAATTGTCATAGGGTGTCTGTGCAAAAATACCTAACGCTCCAAATATTCCTGTACTCAAAAATAGAATTAACTTTTTCATATTCACTCTATTATTAGGATTTATATTATTTTTCTGAATTTAATTTTGTCTGTTTATCTTTCACATTATGAACCATTTTCTCATAATCTTCATTTTTCATTGTGGAATAGCCAATTTCTGAAAGATATTTGTAAGTTTCGTTCATAGCTTCAAAATCAGCCATTAGTTCTGGATAATCAACTAAGTCATCATATCCTCTCAAATCCTTTTCTATCATTTTACAGCTTAACCGGAATTGCAAATCATTCGCCTTACTGATTTGTAATTGGCTGTTGGGATAGTATTGTAATCCGATTTCATAACACCTTTTGACAAAGTCATCGGAATATCTTCCTGCTTTGTCTTCGTAATACCTCAATAGATCGTATATACAGTATGCAACAGATTCTACATCTGACAACCCTTTCATAAACAATCCGCTTTTGATTGCGGTTTCCGAAACATTAAATGTCTCCATAATGAAGCTTGAACGGGAGAAAGAACCGGTTGTCATTTCCAAATTCTACTAATTCCCTTGTTCATCCTTGTGTTTTACATAGCAGTGCATCGGAGCAATTGCTATAAATGCTTCCACGCCAACCTCATCTGCTAAAATCTTATAAAAATAGGGCAATGCCCTGCAATTCCCTTTTCTGGTTTTCAAAAGACGGGACACCATATAACTCTCCCGATCCGAATCACTCATAAAACTCTCAAAGTCATACTGGTATGGATTAAAATTATTCTCGGGGATACTATCAGACATATAAGTAAATACAGCCCAATTCCCAGCGGTTTTATATTGTCGCAGATTACGGTCATCAATCATCTTATCAAGGATCGGTTTTATGCTCAATATACCGTTATTATATTCCTCCCAACTGACTTCACCTTCATAATAAGCATTCTCCACAAGATAAACCGCTCTTTTGAAACTCAGCGGTTTTTCTCCTTTCAACATTTGGTCTATCTCGTTGATGGCAACATCAAAATGCTTTTGGATATGAGCAGGAACTGGCTGACTTAAAGCACTTCTATTTTTTGAAAGTCGGCTTTCCCTTGCTCTATGCTATAAGATTGGGTATTCAACTGAGAGAAGAAAAGAAAGGGCAATATGTAAATAAAGTATTTCATTTGGTTCCTTATGATTGCCAAATGTACAGAATCTTTTGAAAATAACCTCATTTATTGTTTAAAAACTTTATTATTATTGCTCTCAAGTTTGGAAACAGGTTTGATATGAGGTCTTACGGTCTGTTTGATTCTTGTGTATTCGCAGGCTTCTTACGGTATTTCTTTGGGGTCGGCTTGCCCTGCTCCGGTTTGGTTTTCTGTTTCTTTTTCTCCCGCTCTTTTCTTCTTTCACCGGTTACAATAGCTACGACAGCCGCGTGGATATGCGGTGTCTTTTCGTCCAAATGTAAAACGGCAGACACTACATTGTCTTTTCCGAACGTGTCCTGCAACCACTTGATATTATCCCGACACCATTCATTGAGCTTGCCCTCCGACTGTATGCGCTGCATATCTTCGGGAGTTCCCGACAGCATGATCTGCAATGCCCGGACTTGGTTGTGGCTTATCTTACGCTTTATCCCTGCGTTTTCGATATGGTGGTTTATCGCCTGCGTCCGGGTCTCCATTCATATCCCGGCTTATCTTTTGGTTGGTTATCCGGGCATAAATCTGCGTGGTCTTGATATTGGTGTGTCCGAGAATGCGGCTTACTGTTTCAATAGGTACACCATGCGATAATAAAATGGCCGTTGCCGCGTTGTGGTGCGTAACGTGGTAGGTGAGCCGTGTCTTGATACCGCACTGTACGCCTATCTTTTTAAGGATGGTATTACAACAGTTATTGCTCGGTACAGGAAAAACACGGTTGTCCCTCAATAAGTCTTTATACTTCTCTATGATACGCTTAGGAACATCCAACATAAGTAAGGTTGCCAAAGTTTTTAAGGAAATAACAGGCGTCAGCAGGATAAAAAGATTTATATTCAGATTCATAGCAGTGCCTGCCAAGTGGATAAAGACAGGAAGAAAGGAAGTGCTCAATATTTATTCAACAAAGAGATACGATTTGCTATGGGATGGTTAGAACACCGCGTTTTTGTGGGATAGAAGAATTGACACTAAAAGGGGGGGGGAAGGGGGGATTATGCAAATAAAATCGTTTATTGATAAAAAAAGAAACGGGAAGAGGAAAATGGCAAACTCAAAAGAAATATTGAGAATAGTTTTTTTAACTGCGGATTTTAGGATAAATATAAATCATCATTTCTTTATTCTTTTACAGGTCTTAATTTCGAGATGTATCTATGTGGTATATTTATACATGAATTAAGTTTATTTTGATTTTGCTCAATTGGGTTTAGCTATTTTCTTTGCCGATTTACATAAATAGTCAAAAGTGAACATTGCCATTCACTGATTAGCGGTATATTTGTCCATGAGTAACTTTTAAATCCAAACGAATGAATAGACTGTTGATAAGTTCCCTAATATTATCTTCCATAGGGAACAGTGCCGTTGCCGGCAATGCTTCTAAAGAGAACCATCCGAACATTATTCTGATATTGTGTGATGACATGGGATTTTCCGATTTGGGATGTTATGGGGGTGAAGTGCGTACTCCGAATATTGATTTTTTGGCAGAAGAAGGGATACGTTTCAGCCAGTTTAAGAATACGGGACGTAGTTGTCCCAGCCGGGCGGCCTTGCTTACCGGCCATTACCAGCACGAAGCCGGTATGGGGTGGATGACGGCTGTCGATGAACATCGTCCCGGGTATCGGGGACAGATAGCGGCCAATATCCCTACTATCGCCGAAGTGCTTCGCGACAATGGTTATGCTACATATATGAGCGGTAAGTGGCATGTGACCGTAGACGGCGCTTTTGATGAACCCAACGGAAGTTATCCCGTGCAACGCGGATTTCAAAAATACTACGGCTGCCTTAGTGGCGGTGGAAGTTATTATGCTCCTAAACCGGTATATTCCGGTCTGACAAGGATTACTGAGTTCCCTGATGATTATTACTATACCACGGCCATATCCGATTCCGCCGTGAGTTTTGTGAGGGAACATCCTGCTGATGTTCCTATGTTTCTGTATGTGGCGCATTATGCACCGCATCTGCCTTTACACGCTCCGAAACCGAGGGTGGATGCTTGCCGTGAACGTTATAAGGCGGGATATGATATACTGCGTCGTCAACGTTTCGAACGCCAGAAAGCCTGTGGGCTGGTAAAAAAATCGATGGAACTGCCGGTTTATCAGCGGGAGTTCAATGATCAACGCCCGTTGTGGACGGATCTTACTCCCCGGCAGCAAGAACAATGGATAAACGACATGGCTACTTATGCCGCCATGATCGAGATCATGGACGATGGTATAGGACGACTTATCGAAGCAGTCAAGGAGAAGGGCATTTATGAGAATACCGTTTTTCTGTTTATGAGCGATAACGGGGCAACCAGCGAAGGGGGATATCTGGGACAGTTGATGGCGGATTTGAGTAATACTCCTTACCGTAGCTATAAGCAGTGGTGTTTTCAGGGTGGGACAAGTTCACCTCTGATCATAAAGTGTGGTGATTCTGTTAAAAGAGGAATTAAAGAGAAAGGCACGATTTGCCGGGAACCCGGTCATATTATCGATCTGTTTCCTACCTGTCTGGATATGGCATCGGTCCGATACCCTTCTTCTTTTCAGGGAGAGAAAGTGAAATTGTCGGGAACCAGTCTTTTACCTGCCATACAGAATAAAAAATTGCGTTCACGTGATTTGTTTTTCGAGCATCAGACGTCTTGTGCCGTTATTTCGGACGGATGGAAGTTGGTACGTGCCAATGGAAAATCCTCTTGGGAGTTGATAAACCTTTCAGAAGACCCTTTTGAGGAGAAAGATCTGTCTGCACAATATCCTGAGAAGGTGAAAAGTCTGGAGAAGAAGTGGAATCGCTGGGCGGAGCAACAGCATGTGTTTCCTTTTGAGTTCCGTCCCTGGGGAGAACGTATCAAATATTACAAGGCATTATATCCCGAACAAGATGGGAAGTTATTTTGATATCTATATATGTAATGCATCATTACATATATTGGCATTTATATTACAAAATGAATATGTGTTTTGTATATATAAATAAAAATAGAATATAAATCAGACGTAACTTTCACTGGTTACACCCGGTTTACTATTTCATGATAAACCAATACATCGGTGTAAAAGTGAAAGTTGCGTCTGAAATAACGAGTCAATTTTAACAAATACTTCTATGTCCGGAAGTATCTATAAAATCTCTTGGATACGTCCTTCTACCTTTATTTCTTTTCCAATAGAAACTCGTTTACTATTTTAGTAAGTTGATCTTTCGGCATGGCTCCCTGTAAAATTTTAGGTTCTCCCTTTGCCGGAATCATCAATAGGGTGGGAATGCTTTGAATGCCAAATGCTCCTGCAAGTTCAGACTCTTTATCCACATCTATTTTGTAGACATCGATTTTCCCGGCATAGTCTTTGCTTATACTGTCCAGTATCGGTGCCATCGCTTTACAGGGACCACACCAAGTGGCGTAAAAATCAATGATTGCAGGACGACTACCTTCAAACTTCCACTCATTGGGATTAGCTTCGTAGTTATATACTTTTTTTAGAAAATCTGCTTTGGTCAATGCTATTACTTCCATATCATTCTGTTCTTTTTGAGAGTTAATACTTTTGCTATCTTTATTGCCTGCACAGGCTGTTGTTATAAAAGTCAACATAAGCGAAAATGTCACAGTTAAGATTTTAATTGATTTCATATAGTTCATTCTTTATTGTTTTTTACTATTGCAAAGATAGAGTTGTTTCTAAGACAGGAGAATAGCAATTTTACCGGAATAGTTGACGATTTTTCCCAAAAGGCTTATTTATAGTAAAAAATCAGGTTTCCTATAAGAAATCTTATCCACTTTTCATTAATTCATCTATATTTGTTGTCCTTATGAGTCGGATTTCCCGTAACTTAGGATATATAAAGATATGAAAACAGACAAAGAGAAGATGTTGGCGGGTGAACCTTACCTGGCTTTTTGTAATGAATTGGTGACGGAACGTGCCCGCGCGAAAGAGATATTGTTTGAATATAACAATCTGTATCCGTCGGAAATGGAAAAGCGTACTGAAATATTGAAACATTTTTTAGGTGCTACCGGCAAGCAGCTACTTATCGAACAGCCGTTCCGTTGCGATTATGGCTATAACATCCGTGTTGGTGAGAATTTTTATGCCAATATGGGATGTACTATATTGGATGAGGCTTTGGTGACATTCGGAGACAATGTATTATTGGCGCCGAATGTGAGTATTTATACGGCCGGGCATGCTGTAAATGTAGCACAGCGTGTAGCCGGTTGGGAATACGCTTATCCGGTGACGGTAGGACATAACGTCTGGATTGGAGGGAATGTAGTGATACTGCCGGGAGTTTCAATCGGAGATAATAGCATCATAGGTGGTGGGAGTGTAGTGACAAAGGATATTCCTGCCAATGTGATAGCTGTGGGCAATCCTTGCAAGGTGATTCGGGAACTTACCGAAGACGAACTGAAATAAGAGCCGGTTTTAAATGAGAACGAAATAAACTGATAAAAACATTTAAAAGGAAAATTTAAACAGGCTCTGAGATTACTTCAAAAATAAAGTTTACCTTTGCAAAAAATTGGTTTGCATCGAGTTGTGATGCATAAAAAGGGAATACCGTGCGAATCGGTAACAGTACCCGCTGCTGTAATTCTCGTAGAACCCGGATAAGAATGTCACTGTAAAGCGCCCTGCTTTATGGGAAGGCATCCGGAGGGAGAGACAAGTCAGAAGACCTGCCAATTTTTATAATATCTGATGCTTTCGGGAGTTAAAGCGGAGAGTAATAGACTAAAAGAGACGTTTTAGGACCTATTTCAATGCCTGCATTTCTTAGGGCAATCTCTGTTTTTTTCGTTTGGCAAAAGTTATTCAAGAGTTTGAATATTTAGTTTTAGTTCAAATAATTGTTTAATTAAAATGCTTATGAAAAGAATTACGCATTTATTTTTGATGACACTCGGATTGGTGCTCAGTGCCATCCCCATGTATTCATGGGGACAAGGTTCTGATAACCCGAATGTTGTGCTTATGCCCCAATTCGGAATGCCCGAAGACGGGGCGGTGATCGTTTCCGATGAGATTACGTTTTATGATCATTGGGGAGAAGATATGATAAAGGGTAGCAGTAGCTACAATTCTTTGTCGGCCGTTGTTTTTAAACCGGCGGAAGAAGGGAAAGTAATTCAAATAACTTTTGAGTCGGTAGAGGTATTAAAGTATGAGACTTCATGGACCACTAATCCGGCTTACTTGAATATTTATAACGGAATTTTGGAACCGGGTGCGGACTATAAATTTCCTACAACGACCTATGGAGTTTCAAATACATCTAAATTGCCGGAAGGTGAACTGTTGGAAACGCTTAGCGGGACTTATACCAATAAAACTTATTTTTCTACCGATCCCAGTGGAGCACTCTCTGTCGGGTTTCATTTCGTGAATGCAACCAATTGCTCCGGTTGGGTAGCTAAAGTGAGTTGTGTAAAGGTGGAAGATATGACGGTTATAGGTGCCGGTTCTTCTTACGAGCAAGTGGAAACCGAGCCTGTAGCTAAAAAAGCGGTAAATTTAGTCAGCTTTTATGTAGATACCGAAGGAATCATGAAACCGGAGAATCTGACGAGTGTTTCGTTTACGCTTCCTATAAATGAAGTTGTAGAACCCGGACAGTTGAAACTGTATGCCGGTGCTGAACTGAATTTTGACGGAGAGACACCTTTGGAAACAACTTTTACCGAGAATGACGGTACTTATACCTTGACATTAGCTAAAGCGCTGTCTTCCGGTCGGAACTGGTTTTCCATTGCAGGTGATGTCAAGGCGGATGCAGCGTTCGGAGCAAAGGTGCAAACTGTTGTTTCGAAGGTAACAACGACTGCCCATACCACCGGAGTAGAGGGCTTTATAGCGGCTACCCCCGTTACTTTGACTATTCCGCATACGGTTCTGATGTCTGCTACTCCCGCCACTTATCAGGTGGGGAGCGATAATCTCTTTTTTTATGATGATGGTGGAAAGGATGGGAAAATCTCTTCAAAGTTTGAAGGGACAGTAACATTTGTTCCGACTACTCCGGGAAATAAAATTCAGATAGACTTTTCCAAAGTAAGCTTATATGAAAATATATATAGCACTTCTACCAATGATGATGTGATGAAGATTTACGATGGAAAAACTGTCAGTGAAGCTGATTTAAATACAATCATGCGCAATGGAGTACCGGCGGTTGTGAAGTCAATGGCGGAAGACGGGTCACTGACTGTCTATTTAAAAACCATACAGATAACCGATTATAACTTAAAAGATGGTTTTGAAGCCGTTGTGTCCGAGTATACTCCCGTGCAAATGGAGGTGAAAGAAATTGTTCCTGCTCAATATACCGAAGGTACTGTCGTGGCCGGTGATGTTTCGCAACCGATTCTTTCTGTCAATATTAAGACGGAAAATACTATTCCTCTTGTTGCGCAAGCATTTAAGTTTACTGCCGAAGGAACTACGGTTTTATCTCATTTGTCAAAAGCTACGGTTTATTATACCGGAAAAAGCAATGTCTTTGCCAATACAGTGAAAGTGGGTGAGGTTGATTTAACAGGGAATGCGGCTTTCGAATTGAGCAGTTGTTCGCAGAGCTTGGTCGAAGGGGATAATTATTTTTGGTTGGCATACGATTTGAAAGCAGATACACAGAGCGGTGAAGTGATTGATGGCGGCTGTACCGGGATCACTCTTTCCGGACAGTCTCATGCAGTAGCGAACGGTAATCCGGAAGGTTTCCGAACGGTGAAGAATGAATATCTTTCAGTGGTCGGTACATTTGAAAAGACCATTTTCGGAACGTGGGACTTTGCCAGTACCAAGAATCCGTCTTCATACTATGATGGATATAATCCTGTTGAGGGCGATCAGATCGTGACTTTTATTCCCGGGACGAAAGGAATGATTGCGGAGTTGGAATTCAGCGATTTTCATCTGTATTATTATCCTACTGCTTCTTCTTATTATCCAAGAGCTAAATTTGAAGTTTATAGCGGAAAAGGAACCGGGGGTAAGCTGCTTTGGTCATTGACTACGGCAGATGACAAGGATAAAGGTCCCGAACGTATTCTTCGTTCGGAATCGGCAGACGGAGCATTGACCGTTGTATTTGATGCGAAGACCACTTCTGCTTCTTATACGGCAAAAGGCTGGCAAGCCGAGGTGCGTGAATATCTTTCCGTACCGATGGAATTTAGTTCGGTGAATGCTTTTCAGGCAAGCACCCAGGTTATTCCTACCTCTCCGGCAGCGGCCAATCAAGAGGTTATCGGCTTTAAGATACTGACAGCCGGAGATAAGGCTCCTCTTTCACTGGAAGAAATCACCTTGAATATGAAAGGCGCCCAAGATAAAGTAAGCAAGGTGTACGTATATACATCGGGCAAGGATAGCGTATTGAACCTTGCTTCACCCATAGCGGAAGCTCTTCCGGATGCTTCATCTGCTGCCTTGAAACTGACATTGACCAATCCGTTGGAACTTCTTGAAGGAGCTTCTTATTATTGGATTGCTTATGATATGAAGGAGAATGTTGCTGCCGAGCAATCCATCGATGCTGCTTTGACATCTGTGAAAGTAAGTGGTGATGTAAAAGAGCCGGTATCCGGTGACCCTGCGGGGGAACGTGTGACAAAGAGTATCTATGTCATGAAATCCGGAGAGAACGGAACAATCAAGGTTGGTTCTCAATCTCTGATGTTCTACGACGAAGGCGGAGTAGAGGGTGGTATCACTCGCGGCTTTAAAGGAACGGTGACTTTTGAACCCGAACATGCCGGAAAAACGCTTAAACTGACATTGAAAAAATGGAATATCGGTGGCAGTGATAAGATGTATGTGTATTACGGAGGAGAAAAAGGGGATGAAGAAGATTTACTGATCGAGTCTACCAAGTATCCTCAGGAGGTCGTTTCATTCTCCGAAGATGGCAAGATAACTCTGTATTTCCAGACAGCCAGTTACGGTTCCAGTACCGGACTCGATGGATTTGAAATAGAGGTAAGCGAATACGAGATACAACCTCTGTCGTTGGGTGGACTGAAAGTTGTTCCGGTAAATGAACGTTCTTTCCTCAGAGGAGCTAATGCAGTGATGCTTCGTGTAGATGTGGAAATCAAAGGCGATAAAGGAGAATTCACGCTCGATGCCTTGAAGTTCAGCAATGAAGGCACTTCATTCTCTACGGATATTGCTTCGGCAAGAGTTTATTGCACGGATACCGTGAGCGTATTTATGAACACGAATCAATATGGTGAAACACTGAAAGAACTGCCTTATCAGTTTGACGGAAACTACACGGCTACTTTACCTGGTATCTATAAATTCTGGTTGGTTTATGATATATCCGGAGATGCCTTGACAGGAAATACGATTAAGGCAACGCCTGTGAGTGTAACGGCACAGGGCACCGAAACTCAGATAGAAGAGCCGTTCTCTGCCGAAGGGTATATTGTGGAAGGTTTCAAAGGTACTTATACGGTCGGTGTTTCGGACAAGGCCGATTATGCATCTATCGGGGATGCCGTAAATGCCATGAAAGATGGTATCGACGGTCCTGTGGTATTTGAACTGGAGAACGGAACTTACAATGAAGTGGTAAATATTGCGGAGATAAAGGGAACATCTGCTGTCAACACCATTACCATTAAGTCGAAAAGCGGTAGTTACCGTGATGTGAAGATTGTCGGTGGCAGATACATTGCTCCGGATGTCGATTCGAATGAAAAAGTACATGCCGGCTATGGTGTAGTCACCGTTGCAGGCGCGGATTATTTTACATTGGACGGGGTGACGGTGACTTCTTCGGATGTCTCTTATCCGGCCATCGTTCGTTTGAAAGATGCCAGTTGTTATGTGACGGTCAGGAATTGTTATCTGTATACGGAAATGTCGGCAGACATGTCTTTGATCGAAACGTATAGCCGTAATATAGCTGCCGATACGAACGACTATCTGGTTGTTGAGAATTGTCTTTTGGAAGGAGCTAACAAAGGAATGTCTTTAGGGGCCAGTTGGGTCAATACTCCGTCTTATGAGGCAGGAGCTTGTGTCCGGAACAATACTTTCCGTAATCAAGGTGCTAAAGCGATTTATCTGCAAGGAATGAAAGCTTATTCTGTTACCGGTAATGAATTTTATAACGACCGGGCTACTGCGTCTTACACTGCACTCGATATGAGAAGGGGATTTGAACAGTGTATCATTGCGGATAATATCATAAATCTTGCTACTTCCAAAGACGCCACCGGTATATATACCGAGTATATAAAAGCCGGTCAGGAAGCTCCGGGAAGCATTCATAATAATGAAATAAACATCGTTTGCAATGTAAATGCGGGAGCTTACAGTTCTTTCTATGGTATAAAAGTCGGTAGTAAAGAAGTGTCTACTAACTTGAATATCGTTTATAATACGGTGAGGCTGACCGGTGTGTACAATTCTTCTGCAGCTCTGTTTATCAATAGCAGCATAAGCAATGGTGTGGTTCGGAATAATATTCTGCAAAACGAAGCGACCGGGCATGTTTACCGGATTTACAGTAAGGATTATTTCACCGGAATCGTTTTCTCCAACAATATGACCTATACTTCCGGTACTGCATTTGCCTATGCCGGTACTGCCATCAATGATTTTGAGGCTTGGAAAGTACTTTCCGGAGAAAAGGACAGCTACAACGAACAAACGTCTTTCCTTTCGGAAACAGTACTTGAACCTGCACAAACCGGTAATTTGAAGAATGCGAAGCCGTTGGCATTTGTAACGACGGACTTGAACGGTACTGTCCGCGATGAGCAGACTCCTACCATCGGTGCCTATGAATACGGTGATGTTTCCGATAATACTCCGGTTCTGGTAGAGGGCTATCCTTCTTTCAGTAACATTACGCACGAGGAAGCTACTGCCGTATTGAAAGTCGATCTGAGCGGAAAAGTATTCCTGTTAGTGAAGGAAAAAACAGCGGTTGCACCGACGCAGGAAGAAGTTTTGGCTTCCGAACAGGTACTGCAACTGAGAAAGGGAAAAGAGGCTTCTGTTGTTCTGAGCAGTTTGGCAAATCAGACGGAATACATACTTTATGTGGTTCTGCAGAATCTGAAAGAGGTCAGTTCCGAAGTAATTGCCAGTGACGTGTTCACCACTACCTATACACCGACCGCAGTTTCTACTTTCGAGAAGGTTACTGCCGTTGAGGGCGACTTTGAAGACGGAACTGCCAAGTTCTCCGGATTTACGGTAGAAGATGCGGACGATACGGTAGTCGTTGGTAAGAAGGTAGCTAAGATAGGAACCAAAGGAACCATTACTTTCACCAATTCCGATAAGGGGATTCCTTTGACCGGATTCTTTCTGAAAGCCGGTGAACCGGTGACAATGGATGTTTATGATGAAGCAGATCAGAAACAGACCTTCACTTTAGGAGCAACGGATGGTAAATGGGTATTCAGCAATTTGAAGGATAAGGGTCTGATAACGAAGATCGAAATGACTTCTACGGGAGATGCTTATCTGGATAACTTTAGTGGCGAACCTCTTGACCTGTTGGTTTATATAGCCAACCGGACGGTTCAGGAAAAAGACCGCGTGACGCTGACTGCTACGGTTTCTACCGGTGTGGCACCTTATACCTATGTGTGGAAAAATGCTATGCAGGAAGTGGTTTCTACGGAGGTCTCTTATGCATTCGATGCTAAAAATACAACTGCATGTACGTTGACGGTAACCGATGCATGGGGAGCTACGGATACGGATGAGGTAGTGATTACCGTAGAAGGTAATGCGTATACGGCTACTTTCGAAGATGTTTATCTGAAAGAAGAAAGTTATTGGAACGGTGAAGGGGAAGATGATTTTGCCGGTAACGGAACTTTCTCTACACTTTATAGCGGTTCGTACGCTTTCAGTAACAATAGGCATACATCTACCTATTGGTCGGGTTTTGCATGTTCCAATCAGACATCTGTGGAATATTCCGGTTTGAGCGACCAATATCGTTCGGCGGTAGGAAGCGGACACAATTCTGATAATTACGCGGTTTCTTATGTCTATACAGGTATTCCTCATGCAATTGATGTGACGAATAATAAAGCCGAAGGAGACTCCATTCGTGGATTCTATGTATCCAATACGGCATGGGTGAAAGAGTCTGTTCTGAAGGGGGACGGACAATCGGATGTTGCCGGAGGTTTCGTAACCGGTGATTATCTGAAATTGATCATTACAGGAAAGGCGGTAGATAATACGACTACTTCACTGGATTATTATTTAGCTGATTATACTTCGAAGAAAGAAGCCGATCATTACTGTCTGGATACTTGGCAATGGGTAGATCTTCGTCCGTTGGGTAAGGTGAAAGCAGTTTCGTTCCGGATGGAGGGTACGAAGCAGAATTCATACGGACTCACTACACCGACCTATTTCTGTATGGACGACTTTAACGGTTATCGCGAAGTGAAGCAAGGAGCTAAACAGGATGTCGGTTTTGAGGAGACGGTTATCAATCTGGCTCAGTTCTTTACCTTTGATGATGCCGATGCTTCTATTGACTATCAGATCGAAGAACCGTTTGATGATGAAGTAGCAACCATCACATTGGAAGATGGAAAACTGTTGGTTACCGGTAAGGAAGCCGGTTCATCCCTGTCGTTGCTGGTTAGTGCCGTTCAGAAAGGAAAGATACAGTTTGTACAGATTCCGCTTACTGTCAATAAAGCGATCGGTATGGAAAGTAACCGCGTTCGTGTTTCTACTTCTATCTATCCGGTTCCGGCTATCGACAAGCTGAATATCGTGACTGAGTTGGAAAATTACACCATCGAAGTGATTGCTGTAAGTGGTGCGAAAGTACTGATACAGGAAAACAATTCCGGTGATGCCACCATCGTAGTCGGTGGTCTGGAAAAGGGTATGTATCTCTTGAAGCTGTATAACGCAGAACAGACAGTTGTGAAACGGTTTACAGTGAAATAATTAATTCAAGGGAGAAGGAAAAAAAGGGAGATGGGAGAATGGAGAGTGGAGAAGTAGGCTGCGCTATCATGCTGCATAGTACTTCTCCCATCTCAAATCTCCCATCTCCCTTTAATTAATTTTCCTTTGAATTAGTTTATAGTAAGTTTTCTGCTTGTTTCTTCCGTTCTGATCAGATAAATGCCTTTAGGTAACAGAAGAGGTAGGGTGGATTTTCCTTGACCGATTCGTTCTGATTTTAGTAATATTCCTTGCAGGTTATAAATTTCTAAAGTACATTCACGTTTGCTTGTGACTGTCAGATTTCCGTCCCGGTAGTCGATTTCGGAGTTCAGATCGTAAGAATGGATAGAAGTGGCTGTCGGATGCAGGTCGTCTATCGACAGGATTTCAGTAGATAATTCGCCGAGCCATCCGCATTGCTGGTTTACGGCAGTATATATTTTGATAAAGTCTATTTTATCGAGGGAAACAGTTTCTCCTTTTTCGTTCACTGCCCAGTCGATTTTGAATTTGGCACCATCGGTATTATTCGGTTTGTTATCGGCATAGCCGTATGCATAAGCTACTTGTTTCCACTTTTCCGGATTGCTACTGATTTTTACCGCATTATCCGGTAGCCGTGTTCCTGTAAAGGTCAGTGTCCGCTCGCTAATCCATAGAGGGTAGTGGGCTTGCTTATGTCCTTGTGAACCCATATATTGGATGACTCCGCTTTTCCCTTTATTATCGACCCATTTTATGTCTTCATCGTTTCGGTCGGGCTTGGTGTAAGTCACCGTGTAATTCTTGATACTTTGCGGGTTATTGTATTCCGAGCCTTTCAATTCGTACCATTCATCGTCCGGAAGTCCGTTACGGTTGGAGTCTACGGATACCAATACAATGCCGGGTTCCGATGAAATGCCGTAGGGGCCGTCCATGGCATTGGCATCTATTTTGAAGTCATACTCACCGGGCACATTGATGATGCTGTGGTCGAATCCCACAATGATGTATCCCCCGAAGCCTCCCAAACTGACCAGTTGGGTTGTTTTGAAAGCCTCCAGACATTTGTTGCAGAGCGTTTGTTCATTATCTCCGTTTGCGTAGGCGGGCAAGAGGTTGATGAACTGTCCGGGTGCCGGCCGGTATTCGAAAACTTTGGTGGCAGAGGATTCTTGCGCTTTCAATAAAGAGGTGCAAGAGAGCAGAATGCTTACCGAAAGTATTATTTTTCTCATACTGATATTGCTTTTATGCCGATATTGCTTTTTATAATCCGGCTGTTATCTCTGTCCGGTTATTATTGTAGATCCGGTTATCATTACAGATTCGGCTGTCATTGCAGACAGCCGGGGATACAGGTTGTAAAGATAAGCAATTAATTCTATATTTCCGGTACAAGTATGAATTGTGCATCCGGGAAATATTTTTCCATCTGTTTCCGGATAAATATCAAGGTGTCCTTCTGTATCGTTTTATCTGCTACGGTGGGGTAAAGATTGTACATCACGGTGTCGAGACGGATTCCCCGGTGGCGTATGGCTTCGAAGCTGAGCAGTGTATGATTGATGCTTCCTAATTTGCCGGATGTGACAAAGATAAGCGGGTATTTTTTTTGTACTATATAGTCGATTGTGAGCAGGTCTTCGGTCAACGGTACCATAAGTCCGCCGGCACCTTCCAGCAGAACGGTGTCATATCGGCGACTGAGCTCGGCTGTGGCCTGTTCCATTTTATTGAAGTCGATGGCGCGTCCGTCCAGCCGGGAAGCGAGATGCGGGGAAGCAGGGTAAGAGAAGATTTCGGGCATGGTAAGTCCTGCGCGGTCCTCTTCGGTAGGGGGGATGCCCATGATGCGGCGGTGCAGGTCGATGTCTTCGGAATGGCCGACATTTCCCGTTTGGATAAATTTTTGTGTGATCGTCCGGTTGCCTTTTTGGTTGAGTTCACGAGCCAGGAATCCGGTGGCGTAGCTTTTTCCGGCATCTGTATCGATACCGGAGACAAAAAATACATTCTGTTTCATTGTTTCTGTGGGCCTCTCCCCCGGCCCCTCCCCGAAGGGAGGGGAGAGGGGGAGAGTATTGTTTTATAAATTAATAGTTGTTGTTTTATAAATTGATAGTTGTTATTAGCTTAATGGTTTACAATACATTCTCCTCCTCCCCTCCCTTCGGGGAGGGGTCGGGGGAGAGGCTTCTTTTTTTTGCAATGATATAAATCGGGTGATAAGTGAGAGGTACGGATTGGTTGTCTCCAAACAAGCGGATGTACTCTTCACAAAAACGGTTTAGCTCGCGCCGGGTCCAGTGCTGTTTTCCGGTTCCCGTCACTCCTGTCTCTTTCAGATGGTAAAGCACTTGCAGGGGGGAGGGAAAAGAACGATGCAGTCTCTCTTCTTCCGAATGAATGAGGTCGTAGTGAGGGGTGAGTGCTGCTTCGAGTTCCGAAAGCGAGCGGTAAGGAAGTCCTTGTCCGGTCACGCTGCGTATTTCTTTCATGTTTTCCTGCCCGAAAGTGGTGATTGCGAGGTAGCCATTCCTGCTTAGGCGGTGGTGGCAACGGTGGAAGAAATTTTCCGGACTTTCGAACCATTGTAGGGTAGAACAGGAGGTCAGCAGTTCCGTATCTTCGGGGAAGTCGAGTGTTTCGGCATCTCCGGTGAGGAATATGGCACCTTGATCGAGCAGATCGTGGCAGCAGGCCTGCATTCCGTTGCAGAGGTCGTTCAGGAAAAACTGTTTCGGTTGTAAGGTGTGATAAAGCAGGCGGGAATAGTTTCCGGTGCCGCAGCCGAATTCCACTACCTTATTGAAAGGAGTTGCCGGGAGATGTTGCTGTAACAGGCAGGTCATCTTTTCCGCTATTTGTTGTTGTATGTCTGCTTTCTGGGCATAAGTGCCGATGGCTTTTGAGAAGCGTTCGGCTATCAGGGCTTTATTCATATTTCTTTCAGATACTTGATAAAGAGGGATTCGTCATAGTGGGCTTCGTTTCCGTCTATATTAGACATGGAAATTCCTTTCCAGGCTGCACGTTGGTTAGTGGGAGGAAAAATACGATCACTTTCACCGATAATAGCCTGTTCCCATGCGAATGTCCCGGTAGGGAGTATTCGGTATTGTTCTGCGACGGCAGCAAGTTCTTCTTTCAGTTCTTCTATGCTTCGTTCGGGGGCTGTAAGCTGAAAGCGGGCAAAAACGTTTCCGTCCGCACACATCCTGCGTTGGAATTTTCGGAGGGATGCTTCGTTCAGCCCCTCCAACGTACCCATGAAGATAGCGGGCGGGATGCCCCGCTTCTCGTCAATAGGAAAAGGGGTGCCGTTAATGGCAATGCGTCTGCGAATGGGTAGTGAAACCTTTGACAGAACTTGTGAAGCGGCCCAAACTCCCATCGACCATGCCACTACATCGATGACGGTGTAACCGGTTAAAGGGGAGGTGTCGAAATCAAGTGTCCGATAGTCATAGCAGATCATAAAGTCACTGTCTTGGGGAGCATATTGTAAAAAAGGATGTTCATCCATTCCCCAGCCTGCAAAAAAAAGTAAAAGGCGCGGAGGTTCTTGCGGAGGCGACGTATGGATATGCGACGGTGCTGTGTGGGTATACAGCGATGGCGTATAGATATATTGTTTCATCAATTCTTGTGTTAAGTGGTCAATCTTACTATCTCTTCTTCACTTATTTCTGCTGTTAATGAAAAGCGGATGCGTGATGTTCCTTCCGGTACCGTAGGCGGACGGACGGGCAAGGCATAAAAACCTTTACGCTGTAACTCTTCCGCTTTCCGGACGGCTATGCTGCTTTCTCCTGTGATCATAGGTATGATATGGCTGCTTGAGGGGCAGACGTATCCTTTGTGTTCCAATACTTCTTTGAGCTTACTGCTTACCAATTGCAGCTTTTCACGTCTCTGTCGGAAATTGGGCAGACGGGTGAATACGAAAGAGGTCCACTGAATGATTACAGGCGGCAGTGCAGTTGTAAAGATAAAAGTACGCATTTTATTGACGAGATATTCCCGTATCACTTTCCGGCAGACAATGTAAGCGCCTGCCGATGCCAATGCCTTGCCGAATGTACCTACCAGAAAGTCGATGTCAGAGATGCATTCCTGTTCTTCCGCACATCCCAGTCCTTTGTCCCCGCGTACTCCGAAAGCGTGTGCTTCGTCTACATACAGCCATACGTTAGCATATTTTTTTTTCAGACGAACCAGTTCGCGGAGATCCGCTTCGTCTCCGTCCATGCTGAAGATGCTTTCCGTGACGATGATGATCCGTTCATATTCCGTGTGGTTTATTTCTATCAACCGTTCCAACTGGTCGTATTGGTTGTGCCGGTACCGGATGCTTTTGGCTGCCGACAAACGTATACCGTCTATTAGGCTGGCATGTACCAGCTTATCTGCTAAAATCAGTGTCCGGGCATTGCTTACAGCCGGAAGGATACCCGTATTGGCATGGTATCCGCTGTTGAATACCAGTGCCGCTTCCGTACCGAAAGCCGTAGCGAGTTGTTGCTCCAACTGTTCGCAGGCTGTGAAGTTTCCCGTCAGCAGACGTGAGGAAGAGGAAGTAGGCAGGAATGTTTCCGGTGTCAGTGTTTCCAAAAAATCCCTACGCAACTCTATATCGTTTGCCAACCCTAAATAATCGTTTGATGAGAGGTTCAGCATCCGTTGTCCGTTTACAATAACGTCCCGTCCTTCGTGCAGGATACCGGGCAATTTTCGCAGGTTACTCTTTGCTTCCAGTTCCTGCAATTCCTGTTGCATTTGTTCGATGAGGATCATATATAATAATTATTTAATGTGCCAATATGCCAATGTGTCAATGGGCTGCGCTATGAAAAAGGATGTGCCATATGGAGATTGGATATTATATTTCTTTCATTCTTCCATTTTTTATTTCTTCATTCTCTCATTGGCATATTGGCACATTGACACATTGGCAAATTATTCATTATTTTTACAATTCCGTTTGTCAGTCGGGTTAATTGTTCCGGTGTGATGATGAATGGCGGCATCAGGTATACCAGCTTACCGAAAGGTCGCACCCAGATGCCTTCTTCTATGAACCGTTGTTGCATATAGGCCATGTCTACCGGTTGTCGGGTTTCGATCACTCCGATGGCTCCCAATATCCGTACATCGGCTACGGAAGAGAGTGTACGTGCCGGGGCCAGTTCCCGTTTCAATTGCTCCTCAATGCATTGTACCTTCTTTTGCCATCCGGATTCTAATAATAGCTTTACCGATGCGCAAGCTACCGCACATGCCAACGGATTTCCCATGAAAGTGGGGCCGTGCATAAAAGCTCCGGGGGCATGATTGGAGATTTTGTCCGCTACTTCATTGGTGGTCAGCACGGCGGACAGAGTCATATAACCTCCCGTCAATGCTTTACCGATACACATGATATCCGGTTCTACTCCTGCGTGTTCCCATGCGAAGAGCTTCCCTGTACGGCCGAATCCGGTGGCTATCTCGTCGAAGATGATTAGTATTCCGTGTTCGCGACACAGCTTTTCGGCTTCCCGGAGATATTGGGGATGGTAAAACCACATGCCGCCTGCCCCTTGTACGATGGGTTCGAGGATAAGTGCCGCCAGTTCGCCGGCATGTTCTTCTATCACTTTTTTCAAGGGCAGGATATCTTCGGGGTTCCACTCTCCGTCGAAACGCGATTTTGGTTGTGGTACGAAATAGCGGATAGGCAGGGCAGAGCCGAACAGAGAATGCATACCGGTCACCGGATCGCAGACGGACATGGCATTCCATGTATCTCCATGATACCCGTTGCGGATGGTAACGAAATTGCTCTTTTCCGCTTTCCCGGCAGCATACCAATATTGCACGGCCATTTTCAAGGCCACTTCTACTGCCACCGAGCCGGAGTCTGCATAGAATATCTTCTGCATGGAAGGAGGAACCAGCGGCAACAGCAGCTTGCCCAGTTCGATAGCGGGATCATGGGTGAGTCCGCCAAACATCACATGCGACATCTTCGCCAGCTGTTCCTGTGCCGCGTTGTTCAGCACCGGATGGTTGTATCCGTGCACGGCACACCACCATGAAGACATCCCTTCGACGAGTACGGTTCCGTCGCTCAAGGTAATTGTTGCCCCATCCGCCCGTGCCACTTTGTATACCGGCAGTGGGTGAGTGGTCGAGGTGTATGGATGCCATAGGTGTTCACGGTCGAATGGTGAAGACGGAAGTTCATATCCGGCTTCCCGGATCATTTGTTTGTCTTCCGACACTTTCGAACCGAGGGTAGTCAGCAGATCTCCCACGATCGCCGAATTGATGCCGATGTGCAGCGCGCGTTTCATCGTTTCCGGTGAGAGCTGCGAACGCCCTCCTGCAAAGCGGAGATAGGCTGTCGGATTAATAAAGCGGAAAAGTGCGATAGCGGTTAAGACTTCTTCTTCGCTTAAGGAAGGCGTATGTTCGAGGGGAGTTCCCGGAATGGGGCTGAGCAGATTGATCGGGATGGACTGTACTTCGAGTTCTTTGAGAGTAAAGGCGAATTCGATGCGTTGCTCCATCGTTTCTCCCATGCCGATGATACCTCCGCAACAGATGTCCATACCTACTTGCCGTGCGGCGCGCAGGGTAGTGAGTTTCTGCTCTTGCGTATGGGTAGAGCAAAGCCGGGGAAAATAGGAAGGAGCTGTTTCCAGGTTGCAATGATAGCGGGTGACACCGGCGTCATACAAAGCACGAAGTTCATTTTCTTCCAGCAGGCCTAATGAAGCGCACAACCGGATAGAGGAATGCCGTCGCATGTGGCGGACGGAGTCGCAAAGCAGAGTAAGTTGTTTCGGAGAGGGTTTTCGTCCGCTGGTGACGAGGGAGAATCGGGCTATGCCTTGTGCTTCATTGTATTGTGCTTGTCGGAGGCATTCATCTTTACTGACGAGGTCGTATACCTCCGCTTGGGTTTGGTAGTGGGAAGATTGCGCACACCATTTACAGTTTTCCGGGCAGCGTCCGGACTTGGCATTGATGATGGAACACATGTCGAATTCGTGCTGTGCACGGGCCACGGTAATCTCATGGGCGGCTGCATAAAGCGCCTCTTTATCGGCTGTATTAGCCAGCCAAGCTGCTTGCTCAGGCGTTATATCGATACCGCCCAGCACCTGGTCTTTCATTTCTTCAATAGTCATAAATAAATTGAATGGGATTGTTTGAGCCGCTTTCTGTTTGGAGAGTGAACGTTCCGTCACGTTGAGATGCAGTTGCCCGATAGTGACCTGGCGCCCCAGGCTGGCAAAGGCAGCATACCCTTTCCGGCTCCAACAGCGGAAGCGGACAACAGGTTTATGGGTATGGCGGATGGTTTTCATTCTCTTTCTTTATTTTTTCAGAATGCAGCAAATGTTTTTTTTGAACGCGGCAAATGTACAAAGAATCTTTTGAATCTATGTAGAGCCTGCTTAAATAATGCTGAGGAAAATTTGAACAGGCCCTACGCTTTCTTTTTTTCTTTCTTTCATCTGCATCCTGATATTGAACAGAAAAGTGTATCTTTGCGTTTAAGTATTTTCATTATTAAAACAACGGCCTTATGATTGATTTGAATCGTAAACTTCCTATAGGAATACAGACTTTTGAGGATATTCGTAAAGAAGGATATCTTTATGTGGACAAGACTGAATTAGTTTGGAGGATGGCTAATACGGGAAAACCTTATTTTTTAAGCCGTCCCCGCCGTTTTGGTAAAAGTTTGTTGTTGTCTACTTTCGAAGCTTACTTTGAAGGGAGAAAAGAACTTTTTGAGGGTTTGGCCATAGAGAAACTGGAAAAGGAATGGAATACTTATCCGGTGCTGCATCTTGATTTGAATGCCGAAAAGTATGATTCTCCGAAAGGACTACATGCTATTCTTAGCAATCACCTTACTCAGTGGGAGGCTAAATATGGAAAAGGAGACGATGAATTAACTTTGTCCAATCGTTTTATGGGAGTTATTCGTCGTGCTGCAGAATCAACTGGCAAGAATGTTGTTGTCTTGATCGATGAATACGACAAGCCGTTACTTCAAGCTATGCGGAATGAGCCGTTACTTTCTGAATTCCGGGATACTCTAAAAGCCTTTTACGGTGTACTGAAGAGTGCCGACCGTTACTTGCGTTTTGCTTTTCTGACGGGGGTAACAAAGTTTGCACAAGTCAGTGTATTTAGTGACTTGAACCAGTTGCAGGATATAAGTTTATGGTATGACTATGCCACTGTTTGCGGTATAACGAAAGAGGAGCTGACGGCTGTTTTTCGTCCGGAACTGGAGGTTCTCGGTAAGGTCAGCGAGTTGTCTTATGAAGAAACGGTGGATGAGATGACGCGTTTGTATGACGGTTACCTTTTCCATCCGGCCGGTGAGGGAGTCTTCAATCCGTTCAGTGTGCTCAATGCGTTGAAAGCAAAGGAATTCAATGATTATTGGTTTCAGACTGGGACACCTACTTTTCTTGTAGAGTTGCTCAAGCAAAGTGATTACGATCTTCGGGTTCTGATTGACGGCGTGGAAGCTTCTTCTGCTGCTTTTTCCGAATATCGTGCTGATGCGGAAAATCCTATTCCGTTGATTTATCAAAGTGGTTATCTGACGATAAAAGAGTATGATAAACGTTTTAAGGTATATCGTTTGGGATTTCCGAATGATGAGGTGAAGTATGGCTTTATGAACTTTATTCTGCCCTTTTATACTCCTATACCGGATGGGGAGCGTCGTTTCTATATAGGTAAGTTTATTCAAGAATTAGAAAGTGGTGATGTTCCTGCCTTTCTTACCCGTTTAAAGGCTTTTTTTGCTGATTTCTCTTATGAACTGAACGAAGAAAAGGAACGTTATTATCAGGTCATTTTCTATTTGGTATTTAAATTAATGGGGCAGTTTACCGAAGCGGAAGTACGTAGTGCTTGCGGCCGTGCGGATGCTGTCGTAAAAACTCCTAAATATATTTATGTATTCGAGTTCAAGCTGAACGGTACTGCAGAACAGGCTTTGCAGCAGATAGATGATAAGGGATACTTGATTCCTTATCTGTCTGATGGGCGTGAGGTTGTAAAAGTGGGAGTAGAATTCAGTGCCGCCACCCGGAATATCAGCCGGTGGTTGGTGGAATAAAGTGTTATTTTTCTTCTTGTATTTCTTTTTTAGATAGAAGTTGAATCCGATTATTTAGACCTCAATTACAGATTTTATGATACTGATACAAGGAGATTATATGTAATCTGTAACTGGGGTTATACAATCCGTAATTAAGGTTGTCGGAGTGACAGGATTATCTTGTACTTTTGTAATTGATATGCAACCGAGGTACTTTTGAGGATTAAATAGCAATAATTATGGATAAGATATTCAACTTGGGCAGTGTAGACCAATACCACAAATTGTACGGTTTTGAAACTTTGAATCCGTTGGTCAGTGTAATCGATTTGAATGAAGCCACCCGGCAGGATACCACAGGAACACATTCAGGAGAAAGTGATCGGAATGGCAAAGGAACGTATGGGCGGTACAGAGGATACCGTCAGCCAGATTGCCTATTCGCCGGAATTCCAATACCCGCAGCACTTTTGTCGTCTGTTCAAAAAGAGGGTGGGGTACACTCCTAATGAATACCGTGTACCGAATAATCAGTGAGAAGAATATGGAGAAGAAAAATACATTGGACTTTAATACCGTGCATGAATGTAACCGTTGTTTGGACTGCAAGACATTGCATCCTCAGGTGAGCCTTATTAATCTGGAGAATCCGTGTCTGGAGCAGAATACTGTTAAGTTCGAGTTCTACGCTATCTTGCTGATAGAAGACTGTCCGGATGAATGTTCATGTTGCGGCCGGAAATATTATGATTATTCCAATGCGACAATGGTATTTCTTAAACCGGGTGAAGTTTTCCGTATGAACGAGGAAAAAACCTTACCCGGTAAAGGCTTTCTGTTGGTATTTCACCCGGACTTGTTGTTTCAGACCACATTGAGGAACCATATTAATAATTACACATTTTTCTACTATCATAAAGAAGAAGCACTGCATCTGTCGCAGCGTGAAACGGAGAAAGTTACTTGTTGTCTTTGGAATATAGAGGAAGAACTGCATCATTCGATTGATACGCATAGCAGGACTATCCTTTCACGGCATATCGAATTATTGCTGGATTACTGCACTCGTTACTATGAACGTCAGTTTATCACCCGTGAAAACAAGAATAAGGCTATTCTGAAAAAAATGGAGCAGCTACTTGAGGATTATATAGGTTCTGGAAAATTGCAAAACGGGAAACTTCCTGCACCCGATTATTTTGCGGAAAGACTCAACCTCTCTTCTGCTTACTTTACGGACCTGTTAAAATTTGAAACGGGTAAGACTTTGGAACAGTATTTCCAATTCAAACGACTGGAGGTTGCCAAACGAATGTTGATGGAATCCGGTACAACATCCACCGTTGTTGCCCGGCAATTAGGTTATCCGAATGTACAATATTTCAGTTTTGTCTTCAAGAAAATAACGGGCGTTTCACCAAGCGATTACCGATATTCACAAAGCTAAAATCAACAATGGAAGAATTTTAGGATTGATATGCGCAAGCCTGAAAAGATCAATTCCGGTGAAGGAGTTCGTTGTGTACAACTCTACTTTTAGATTAATCATATTATGATAAGGTATTTTGCTTTTCATAAATGACAATATTGTACTTATGAAGGTGGTCTCTATTTGTTTTGAAATGCCAAAACCTGCATGGTAATTGATTTTAGACGTTATAGTGTACTCTTCTAAGTTTTTAAAAGTAATTGATTAATTTCCAAATAAGTGTTTGCTGTTCTTTTGTAAATGGCAATTTTTAATAGAAAATAGGTGAATATCCTCTAATATGTATTTTTTTGTTATACATTCCTTCTCGGGATATACCTTTGTATACTATAGAAATAAGGGTTGTCTTATTTAAGTTATAAGAAATAATAAATCTAATTATTACATTTCAACTTAGGTTGCTTATAATGGTGGTATATTGTATTGAATCCAGTTTTTTTATAAATAGTAAAATCATTTTTACAAATGTAGTAAACTATACCTTTCTGTGCATCATCAATCACCATCGGAGGTATATAGATTATTCTCGGATCGCCGTCAGGTATATTTAGAGGTATATTATACTCACGATTTCTCCAATCTAAATCTATCGCATCATATCGAGACAAAACATCAATAATTTCTTGGGTAATCTCTTGCTTGGGATCATTCCAATAAAACAGTTTTCCTTCTCGGATTATGTATTTATTGGGGAAAAGATCGTTTTTAGCTCCAATTGTATCTCGAATGTGCGGATAGATTTTATTTACTGCTCCACCAATGCCAATAACATAGATATCTTCGTTTTCAATGATATCTATAGCGAATATACTGTCAGCTTTGAATAAATTAGAAGTATTGACGAAGTCAATAATACAATTATTGATTGCGACATAGATATCTCCATTGGCAGATAACGATTTTTTCCATACAGCACAGCCCGAAACTGCAAGCATAGTGATTAATAAAATATAATATCTTATTTTCATAATCAATAAAGTATTGGAGGATATCCTTTTGTCAGTATTATGAAAGTATGAAAACCTTGCGGAACATGATTTTGTTTATGCTCCATATCTCCGCCCGGAGTAGTTAATCCGGAAGGTCGTAATCTATCTGCAAGAGGTGCTGTGGATGGATGAGTATGCCATGAAGTATGTGGAGCTATATTACCATACAAATCCGGTCTGACACTATATATACTCGGGGTTGAATGAGATTTGTTATATCTATTGTTTTCGTATTTCCCCATATGGATATAGCTTACATCGTTTTGCTCTGGATCTGAAAAATAAAAACCTGCAACTTCTCTTCCAATCATTTCGGAAAAATCGATGGCGAAATTTTGGAATCCTTCAACAGTTGGTTGCTCTTGACCTCCTACTTCCCAAACATTAGCATTAGTCTTAAAATTCATACCATCACTTAAGATGCCTTTTTCTATATTATCAATTCGGGTTCGAGCTTCTCCATTTTTATTTGTTTTAAGCACATAAGTATCTGTCTTTTTATCATATTTAAAACGACCAATCTGGTCAAAGTCGTCATCGGTTTGTAGAAATAAATGCATTTCTCCTGTTTTATCATCAAAACGATACACATCCATACCATTTGGATCAATATATCTTATAGGATTATTCATACAATACGCATAAGGACTGATATGATAATATTTTTCAGTAAGTGGATCTATCGATGTAAACTTCTTATCATTTGGATTAAGAGTAATTGATTTGAGAACACTGTCACTTTCGTTTAATAAATTCAAAGATAAGGTGTTTTTATCAAATTCTATGCTACGTATTTCGCTATTGAGGTTTGTGTTTGCCACTTTAAAATGCATTTTAGGCATTTCAATGATTGGCTTTACACTTTGTTCCGGTGCAAAGTTGTCATAAGGAGTTTGTGCTAAAGCGTTCAACGCAAAAAAGGTTGTCATACTCAAAAATAAGACTTGTCTTTTCATAATGTACATGGATTTATGTTATTTTTTTGTATTCAGTTTTGTTTGCTTTACTTTTATATCATTGACCATTCTCTCATAATCTTCTGATTTTAACGTAGAATAGCCAATTTTTGTAAGATATTTGAATGTGGAATCCATTACTTCAAACTCTTTCATAAGTTCTGGGAACTTGGCGATATCTCTATATCCGTTCAAACCCATATCGATTATTTTACTGTCTAATCGGAATTTTAAATCGTTTCCTTTGCTAATTTGTAATTGGCTATTGGGATAGTACCGTAGACCAATGTCGTAACACCTCTTGATAAAGTCATCTGAATATCTTCCTGTTTTATGCTCATAATAATTTAATAAGTCACATATACAAAATGCAACAGATTCAATTTCTGATAATGGTTTCATAAATAAGCCACTTTCTATAGCAACTTCAGAAACATTGAAGGTTTCCATGATAAAGCTTGATCGGGAAAATGTTCCTGTTGTCATTTCCAGATTCCACCAATTTCCCTTCTCATCTTTGTGTTTTACATAGCAGTGCATGGGGACAACCGCTATAAACGCCTCCACATGAACTTCATTGGCTAAAATCTTATAAAGAAATGGTAATGACCTACAATTACCTCTTTTTCTTTTCAAAAGACGTGAAACCAATGAACTTTCTATATTTGAATTACTCATAAAATTTTCAAAGTCATACTGATACGGTTTGAAATCATTTTCAGGAATACTATCAGACATATATGTAAAGACAGCCCAATTTCCGGCAGTTTTATACTGCCTTAAATTACGATTATCTATCATTTTATCAAGTATAGGTTTTATTCTCAATATTTCATTGTTATAATCCTCCCAACTCATTTGGCCTTCATAATAGGCATTTTCTACAAGAAAAACCACCTTTTTAAAACTTAGAGGTTTTTCCCCTTTCAACATCTGGCTTATTTCATTTATGGCGATGTCGAAGTTCTTTTGGATATTAGTTGGTACGGGATGGGATAAAGCATTCTTGTTGGTATGAAAATCTGTCCATTTTTGGCCAGAATTGAATGTTTGTGCATTCATTTGTAAAAAGATTGCAAAGGATAATATGTAGATTAATCTTTTCATTTTTACAAAGATTATATGGGTGTAGTCAATATTATCAGTTAATTAAATCTGTAAATTACGTTGTTCAATAGATATTTTACGTTACCAACAAAAATACAAAAATATTTGAGATAAAATTGCTGTTATATAATAAATTTTTAAATGCTTTCCATTTATTTCTTCGTAGGGTTTGATCCCTAATACAGAAATAAATCCTTGCATAAAGAAGATGTTGCGGCATGATACTTTTACTGATACCATTGATAATACATTTTCTTTTTTCTAATACTCTGATTTTTGTTAGATTTATTCTGGTCAGATTGTTCCTAACCTTTGGGGAGTAGAGTTCAGTGCCGCTACCCGGAATATCAGCCGGGGTTGGTGGAATAAGGCATTATTTTTTCTTCTTGTATTGCTTTTTTAGATAGAAGTTGAATCCTGCATATACTTGTAGGGTACCGAAACCGTTGTTCATCGAGAAATTATCCCGGTAATAGTCATATGATCTGCCGACGAAAGAAGTGCCGGCAAAGTATTTACTGTTGTTATAAACCACTCCTGCACGCAGGATAAAATCAATGTTGAAGTTTTTGTACCAATCATTGGTTTGTGATTCTATCTTTTCGATGCGTGATGTCTTGTAGGCTACGGCGGGAGTGAGCGAAAGGCAGGCCAGCCAATTACGGGCAAATACCCAGTTGTAGGCATATCCAAACGTGAGGCTGATGTTGGTGTATTTGATATGTTCTACTTTCATATCCTCGTTCATACTTCCTTGGATAGCCTGCGGCAATCGGGTATAGTCGAAGTTCAGATCATGCGTGGAGATAGAGAAACCGGCGATCATTGAACCGGCACTTCGTCTTTGGTTGGTACTTTGGCTGAAAGCCGCCGGATAAGAGAAGCGGCGGTAGTTGAATACATAGAAGAGATTTAACCCTTTCATGTCTACTTTCAGACCGTCAAAGCTTTCGGAATAGTCACTGGCAATATCATCGAAGCCGGTCACTTTATGTATTTTATAATCGTTACCCGTGCGACGGTAGAAGATATCCACTCCTAACTTGGCGCTGTAAAGGCTCAAATCGAATTCCGTACCTTTTCTTTTTCCTTTTTGCTTGCCGTAAAGTCCGTCCGTGTCGATAGACCATCCTAAGAAGATCCATCGCCAACCGAAGTAAGGGCCGATCTTGTTGCGCGGATTGGGAGAGAACCGCAATCGTTGTGATTCGGGAGTATTACTGCCTATGGCGTAATATTCGTAATTCGTGAAATGATCCAGCATTAAAGCATAGTTATATCGGTTGGGCCCGATATAAGTCGTATCGATATCATTGGGATTAAACAGATAATTGAAAGCCCTTATGAATCCATTGGGACGCTTTTTCGTTTGCAAGCTATCTGCTACTGCAACTGTTTTTTCAATTTCTCCGCTTTGGGCAAACGAAGAAAGCGGAAATGATAAACAAATGAATAATAATAATGTGCCAATTAATAATGTGTCAATGTGCCAATATGCCAATGTGCCAATGGGCTGCGCTGTCCGGTGGGGGAGCACATTGACATCTTTTCTCATTTTCTTATTTTCTATATCGACACTCTTTCCCATTATTCTGATTCTTTACATTCCCCAATTTTTTTATTCTTCCATTGGCACATGGACATATTAGCACATTGGCAAATTATTCCATTTCTTCATTCTTCCATTGGCACATTGGCATATTGGCATATTGGCCAATTATTTATGCGAATGTAGCGTTTCCTCTCCGTTTATGCTAATATTCCTCTAAAATTTGTTTTCTTTCTAAAACAAACTTCCGTAATTTTCTGTTTAATAACACATACAATTCAATCCTAAACCACAAAAAAATTATGAGAATCAATCTACGTTTAGTATTAACGTTTCTTGCTATTGTTGTGTCTGCTACTTTGTGGGCGGCCGTGCAGCAAGAAATACGAATTTCGGGTACGGTGATATCCGATGGAGAGCCGTTGCCCGGAGTCTCTGTACAAATAAAAGGCGAGACTACCGGAACAATCACCGATATGGATGGAAAATATTCCATTTCCGCCCCTTCGGATGCCATACTCGTTTACCGCTTTGTCGGATTAAAAACGGTGGAACAATCGGTCAACGGGCGGAACATGATAAATGTCACTTTAGAGTCTGACAGTAAAGAACTGGATGAAGTCATGGTAGTGGCCTATGCCACCGCTAAGAAATATAGTTTTACCGGAGCTGCTTCTACCGTAAAGGGAGACGAGATAGCGAAGTTGCAGGTAGCCAGCGTTTCCCGTGCCCTTGAGGGTACGGTTTCGGGCGTACAGGCCAGCGCAGCCAGTGGCCAGCCCGGTACGGATGCGGAAATCCGTATCCGGGGTATCGGTTCTATCAATGCTTCCAGTGCACCGCTTTATGTGGTGGACGGTGTCCCTTTCGATGGTTCTGTCAACTCCATCAATCCCGATGACATTGCTTCGATGACTGTATTGAAAGATGCCGCTTCGGCCGCCCTTTACGGTTCACGTGGTGCCAACGGTGTGATTATCATCACCACCAAGCAGGGGCAGACGGACTCTAAAACGACCGTCAACGTGAAAGCCTCGTTCGGAGGTTCCAACCGGGCTGTACGCGATTATGACCGTATCGGTACCAATGACTATTTTCAGCTCTATTGGGAAGCGCTGCGCAACCAATACGCCAAGGATACGGAAAACTATACGCCTGCCACCGCTGCCGCACAGGCTTCTAAAGATCTGGTGACGAAGCTGATGGGAGACGGCCCTAACCCTTATGGCACTAACTATCCGCAACCGGTGGGTACGGACGGCAAGCTCGTGGACGGTGCCCGGCCCCTTTGGGATTTTGACTGGAGTGATGCCATGGAGCAACAGGCTTTGCGTACCGAACTCAATCTGAATGTATCCGGTGGCGGACAGAAGAACCAGTATTTCTTTTCCGCCGGCTATCTGAATGACAAGGGTATTGCCCTCGAATCGGGCTACCAGCGTTTTAATCTCCGTTCCAATATCACCAGTGAGATGACTTCCTGGCTGAAAGGGGGAGTGAATATGAGTTTTGCGCATTCCATGCAGAACTATCCGGTTTCTTCGGATACGAAAACCAGCAATGTGATCAATGCCGGCCGCACCATGCCGGGGTTTTATCCCATTTATGAAGTAAATGCCGACGGCTCTTTAAAAACCGATGCGAACGGGGAACTTATTCCCGATTTCGGGTCGTACCGGCCTTCCGGATCGACATCGAACTGGAACTTGCCGGCTACGCTTCCTCTCGATAAGTCGGAACGTATGAAGGATGAATTTTCCGGACGTACTTTCCTGGAAGTGACCTTCATTCCCGGATTGAAATTCAAGACGAGTTTCAATTTCGACCTGATCAACTATAACTCACTCGACTTCACTAACTCCCTTATCGGACCTTCCGTGACCACCGGAGGTGGATCGAGCCGTGTGAACACCCGTACTTTTTCGTGGACGTGGAATAATATCGTCACTTACGATAAAACCATCGGCGAGCATCATTTCAATATCCTTGCCGGGCAGGAAGCCTATTCGTACCGTTATGACGAACTCTCTGCATCGCGTACCAAGATGGCTTTGCCCGATATGCCCGAACTGGTGGTAGGCTCGCAGCTTACGGGCGGTTCCGGCTATCGCATCGACTATGCTTTGGCGGGATATTTCACCCAGTTGCTTTATGATTATCAGAGCAAGTATTTCTTTTCCGCTTCTTATCGTCGTGACGGTTCTTCCCGTTTTGCACCGGAGACGCGTTGGGGTAATTTCTGGTCATTGGGCGCTTCCTGGCGCATCGACCGGGAGAATTTTATGATCTCCACGTCCGACTGGCTTTCTGCTTTGACTCTGAAAGCCAGCTACGGCGCACAGGGAAACGATAACTTAGGTACCTATTATGCCAGTAAGGGACTTTATGCCATTGTCTCCAATTTGGGAGAGAATGCGCTGGTTTCCGATCGTATTGCCACTCCGAAATTGAAGTGGGAAACCAATCTGAATTTTAATGTCGGCATCGATTTCTCCTTGTGGAACAACCGTGTATCCGGTTCGTTCGATTTCTTCCAGCGTCGTTCGAAAGACCTGCTCTATTCGCGTCCTGTGGCTCCGTCATTGGGGTATAAGTCGGTGGATGAAAACGTGGGTGCTTTGAAGAATACGGGTATCGAGCTTTCTCTGAACGGGACGCTGATCAATACTCAGGATTTTATCTGGAAATTGGGTCTCAATCTGACACATTATAAGAATGAGGTTACCGAGTTGCCTTTGAAAGACATGCCGCCTTCCGGAGTCAATAAGTTGGCGGTGGGACGTTCCGTTTATGACTTTTACACCAAAGAGTGGGCGGGGGTGGATCCCGAAAACGGCAATCCGTTGTGGTACATGGATATTCTCGACAAGGATGATAACGTTGTAGGGCGCGGGACTACCAGTGTCTACAAGGATGCTACCGATTATTTTGTCAATAAGTCCTCTTTGCCCAAAGTTTATGGCGGTTTCAATACCTCCTTCTCTTACAAGGGGGTGGAGCTGTCGGCTATATTTGCTTATAGTGTAGGCGGGTATATCATGAACCGGGACATAACGATGATTCTGCACAACGGCAGTTCTGCCGGCCGCGCGTGGTCGAAGGAGATATTGAACCGTTGGACTCCGGAGAACCGTTATACGGATGTGCCGGCATTGGCTACCACTACCAATAACTGGACGTCCTATTCCACTCGTTTTTTGCAGAATAACTCGTATATGCGGCTAAAGAACCTGACTTTGTCTTACACGCTTCCGAAGCAGCTTGTCAGCAAGGCGGCATTGAGTAACGTACAGGTTTTTGTGCAGAGTGATAACTTGTTTACCATTCACCGCAATCAAGGCCTCGACCCTGAACAGGGGATTACCGGATTGACTTATTACAGGTATCCTGCCATGAGATCTTTTACCGGGGGGATTAATGTGACGTTTTGATTTATGATTCACAGTTTAAAAATTCACGATTATGAAATATATATTTTCTTTTATGGCTTCTCTGCTTCTATTGGCGGGATGTAGCGGTGATTTTCTCGATAAAGAGCCGACAGATTCCGTAAGTTCCGATGAAGTCGGTGTACCCGGCAATGCCGAACGGTTGTTTAACGGTGCCTGGTACAATCTTTTCGAATATGTTTATACGCTTGCCAATAGCGGTTACCGTGGGCTTCAATGCCAGGACGACATGATGGCGGATGATGTTGTTTCCCGTCCGGCTTATGGCTTTAACTCGTCTTATCAGTTCAACGACATCGCCATACCCAACAATACCCGTACCTCTTTTGCCTGGTATCTGATGTATAAGACGATTGATAACTGCAACACCGCCCTTGCCATACAGGGCGATACGGAAGCGCTCCGTCAGGCGCAGGGGCAGGCATTGGCGCTTCGGGCTTTTTGCTATCTGCATCTGGCACAGCATTACCAGTTTACCTATTTGAAAGACCCTGCGGCTCCCTGTGTCCCTATCTATACCGAGCCCACTACGGATGATACCGCTCCCAAAGGGAAATCGACCGTGGCACAGGTCTACCAGCGTGTGTTTGATGATCTGGCTCTCGCTAAGGATTACCTGAAGAACTATACACGTAAAGGTGACGGGCAGAAATTCAAGCCGGATGTAAATGTCGTCAATGGGCTTTTGGCCCGTGCCTATCTGCTCACCGGGCAGTGGGAGGAAGCTGCAAAGGCTGCTGCCGCCGCCCGTCAGGGCTATTCGCTGATGACCACTGCCGCCGAGTACGAAGGGTTCAATAACATCTCTAATAAAGAGTGGATTTGGGGGCATCCGCAGACGCTTTCCCAATCCAGTGCTTCTTATAATTTCTATTTTCTGGATGCCACCTATGTGGGGGCTTACAGCAGTTTCATGGCCGATCCCCATTTCCGGGATACATTTTCGGACGGGGATATCCGCCTGGAGCTTTTTCAATGGATGCGTGAGGGATATTTGGGATATAAGAAATTCCACATGCGTGCCGATGATACGGCCGATATTGTATTGATGCGTGCTTCCGAAATGCTATTGGTGGAGGCGGAAGCATTGGCTCGCGACGGTTTCCCGGAAAAGGCGGTAGTGCCTTTGAATGAATTGCGTCATGCCCGTGGCCTGGGTGATTATGATTTAACCGGTAAGTCGCAGCAGGATGTTATCGACGAGATTTTGATGGAACGTCGCCGGGAATTGTGGGGTGAAGGGTTCGGGATCACCGATATCTTGCGTACGCAGCAATCCGTAAAGCGTACCATGCTTTCTGCCGAGGAGCAGAAACAGGAAGTGGATGCCTGGCAGGAAGGCGGAGGGTTCGCTAAAAGGAATCCGTTGGGACATTGGTTTGTTACTTTCTCCGAGGGAGAGGTATTTGTCCCGAACAGTACCAATTATCTGTATGCCATCCCGAAAGAGGAGACGGATGCGAATCCGAATTTATGATAAGAGTTGTTTCGTTGACACATTGTCAACTTTGACTTTTTGCTAAAGCTGATCTTGTAGAATTGCTTTGTTAAGGGATGGATAGGAATGGCTGCCGGAAATCTTCTTTATTGGAAGTGTTATTGGAGTGAATAGTTTGTATTAGAGTAAATTGTGTGATAAATAGGCCGTATATGTTTCTTTTATTGTGCATTTTGTCTTTATAATCTGTATTTACTGCGATTTTAGATAATTGAGCATGATCGGGATTCGGACATCAATCAGCGTGAAAAAGCGCCTTTTGGAGAGGAAATAATTTATCTCGTAGAGTCTCTTGTCGTTTCTCGTAGAGTTTCGGACTGTTCCTCGTAGAGAAACCGAACTTATCATGCCGGGATAATGGAGTTGACATACCGGGATAAATCACATATTTATCCGGATAAGGTAAGAATATACAGAAAAAGCTGCATGATATTTGTTTTATTATGCAGCTTTTTCTCTGGTTGCGACTTTGCTTAGAAAGTGCTTGTTATAAAAATCATCAATAAGAGAACAAAAAGATGTTTATAAGGCTGTTTTGATGATATTTGTCTAATGTTGTTCTCTGTTCTTGATGGCAAACTTTATTTGTTGGAGAACATCCAAGTCCATTTATGCCAGATGCTTTCCAAAGGTCCTTGCTTGTGTCCGGATAGCCACCATTTGCAGAAACGTACTTGCAGGAGGAACAATACAAAACCGATCAATACACTGACTGTATATCCGCAATAAGGGGCTAAGTAAAGTCCGAAGGGGAAATAAATAATAGCTCCTGCTATGGATTGGGTGATATAGTTCGTCAAACTCATCTTGCCATAAAAACGTAGGCTGGCTACTGCATTTTTGAATTTCTCTTTCTGATAGAGAATAACGAAAGAGGCTACCAGTACAATGGTGAATGCAAACTTCTGCCACATGTCGAAAGCAGTGCCTACGGTTTGCTTAACTAAGTCGCTGTCGCTCTGCATAATCAGCTCTTTGAGTGAATAGAGTGGTGCAAAACTGATAGCTGCAAGGATCAACGCCTTTATCCAGAATTTGAGATGCAGTTCCGAAGTGACGAACAGTTCCTTTCTTCCTATATACAGTCCCATGAGGAAAAGCCCGGCTGTTTGCAGGAAACGTCCTGCACCGATTGCCCAAAACAGGCTTGCCTTTTGTCCTAATGTGATATTTCCTATTAGGAAATCCCAGAAGTTTCCGGCTTTTGTATAATCCGCTACTTCCTGATACATGGCTCCTACGCCTAAGTCGGGTAATGCATGCGAAGGATCGAAAAGAGACATGAAGTAATGATACCACTCTATGGGTTGCAACAAGAGGAAAATAGCTGTGATCAGGATCGCTTTATCACTCCATTTGCGTACTAAAAACAAGATAATCCCTACAATAGAGAAAAGCAACAGAACATCTCCGGCAGGGAAAAAGGCTGCATTCAGCGTGGCAAAGGCCACCAATAAAACTAATCTCCAGAGAAAGCGATAACCAAAATCTTTTCCTTTCTTTTGCTGATTATGACATTGGATATAGAATGTGAATCCGAAGAGCAGAGCAAATATTGCATAAGATTTTCCGGCAAAGAGCGAAAAGATAACGTTGAAGGTTCCGTTATCGAGTATGTTCAGCCATTCGGGCGAATCTGTCGGATAGACAGGAAAGATGAAATGCTCTACGCTGTGTACAAGGAGAATAGCCATTACAGCAAAGCCTCTTAAGGCATCTACCACTTCGATACGTGGTGTTTTGTTTACGGTTGGTTGCATGTGGTTAGTGTTTTATCGTTTTTTTTGTTTAATTTATTTTGCCTGTAAAGATAGAACAAAAAAGGGGAAAAAGTGGGATATATAGATAAAGTAATTGTTTTTTTCTTATGAAATATAACCGGAATTTTAATAAAAAGAGGAGTTGATGAAACCTTTTGGCATACCTTATTCATTTCTTTGCACAAAATAACGGCAGCCTGTGATATGCGGAGATTTTTTGTTTTATAAATCCAACTGTTTTTTGTAGCTTTGTAAGCAGATAAATCTTGTGTAGGAGAAAAACAGAACTGATTTATAAAAGACATATTGCATAACTTGCAGACGATTATTTGATTTGGTTAAATCTGGTAAATGTTATTTTACTTGTATTTATTTTGTTGTACACCAATAAAATAGCAGTCATAGCACCTTGCAAAAGAAACAGAATAGAAACAAAATCGGTATTTTAGGATATTCTTCGGTTTTTACTTTTCACTTGATTTTATTCCTTGCATTTGGTTGCACACAAAGTGTTTCTCAAAGTTACTCTCCCCACGACTTACCCCTTCCTCAAGAATATCGTTTGGCTAGCTATAGAGAATTTTGCAGCCAAAAGAGAAAATAGGCAAATGTACATCTTAAGGGTATACGCTCATTGTTTTTTGCACCACGCAAAAGTAAGTACTTCTATCAAATCATAGGCATATATGAAAAGGCAAATATGCCTACCTATATTTAGTTTACTTTGATTTAGCATATATATAGGCTAATAGACTAAACTAAACTGAATTTTCAATGGATTTCCACATTCTATCCTACACATATGCACAGCCAAAAGAGAAGAAATTTTCACCATGTGTTTTTCTCTTTTCGATGCAATAATATCATAATTTATCGGATAGAAATGAATACAGGTTTGTTTGCCCCATTTTATTCCTTATAAAGTTACTTCTACTGCTTTGTGGAAGGTAATCTAATTAATTCGCAATTAACCGTACCTATTGTTTTTTCTTGGTCAAATTTTACTGCTTTAACCAAATTAGCCCAGTCTCGAAACTTCATTTCAGGACTATCTCCATAATGCGCTTGCACAACTTTTATTGCTTCCAAGGTATGGGGTGTATCTATAGCTAAAAGGGGTCTTAGCTTCTCTAGTAACTTGACATCTGAAATAGTTGTAATCTTACCATTCTCGATAGATGGAGTATGAGTTATCACTTGTGCCTTAGGAGATGAATTTTCGAAAAATGAATCTATATTCTCAAAAAACATCAATAAGTCCTTACGCTTAAAAAAGACTGGTTCATCATCATTTTTCAATCGCTTACGCAATAATTCGCCTGGAGAAACTTCTTCTTGAAAAAATGTTCGTGAATAAAACGACACGCTCTTTCTTTCATTTAATCGTTTTTTAGCAATATGAAAATTCCAACATACTAAAACGTCATTTATTCTATCATAGCCCAAGAAAATGAAAGGATAGGCAGATTCCTTTATTTCTGAGAATTCATCTTTTATTGGTAGTTGAGCTCGTGTCGTATCAGGTCTATCTTTAAAATATGCAGAAGAAAGATTTTTTACATACACATAATATTTCCTCCCTTTTAACGACATTAAAAAGGGTTGTATTCCGCTTATATATTGAAAACTGTCTGCTTTTGCAAGTACATTCAACATTAGCTGAAGCAATGTTTCTGGTAGAACTTTCTCATTCATCATACGCTATAAACTTGAAAATAGTTTACTATGTGGGTATATTGCAGCAATATTATCCGGAACATCAATTTGTGATAAATCACAATCGAAATGGATATTAGTAATTTCATTCGGAATACTTTCACTATTCAATGACGGTATATATATAGCAGGAATCAGTTTATAGGAATCTACTGCCTGTTGATAATCAAAATAAACATCATATACCTTTTCAAATTCAGAACCTAATGTTCGAAATATAATTTCATTTAACTTATACCGCAATTCCAATGAACAAATTTGAGTCTCTATGTCCTCTTTTAAATCAAAGATATTTTTTCCTATTCCAGATTGAATAACAAAGATCGAAGATATAATCAAATTGGTGTTTTCAGTGGGAGATAATTGATCATACGAAAATTTATGTATTCTATGAGATTTAGATGTGCTTTTTACCTCTATTTTATCTATTCCATCATTAAAATCATATACATCATTTAATGAAGAATGCCATGCTTTTAATAAATATTCCGGATTACTGGCTATAGATATAACAAACAACTCCGCCCATAAGCCTTGAATTGTTTTTTGTGGAGGTAAATTAAAGCATCGAAATAAATCAACCAATTTTTGTATTTCATCATGCAGTTGTTTTTGAGTAGGATAATTGCCTAATTTACTTAATACAATTTCTACTACATCTATGAAATAATTGATATAATCGACATTCTCTGTTTGCAATGCAACTATTGTATAGTAATTCTCTATCGGTTTATCCGTATTTGACAATTTCAATCTACATAATTGATTGAATTGAATAGAGATTAAATCCAATTTTATGTTCGAAAGCGAACTAATATTCGAACTAGCAATAAAAAAGATTGGAAACCCCTCATAAGATATGCCTATTTTATGCGTATCAGAAAAAGGAATATTATCAGCAGCATAACAATTATGCTCCGTCAAAATTTTTGTTTGTAGTTTACTAAATATGGAATGAAGTGATACTTTCATATTATTCTTCTGTTTCTACATAATTGATTGCGAATTCTTCCGGATAATATATCGCCAAAGTATAAGCCGTTCGTCCCGCCCATTGAGTAGAATTGCATTTTAGTTTTACATGATGAATCTGAATACAAATTGAGTCTTCAAATTTTATATTCGCATCACCAGGATATACGGTACTACCGGACATCGAACGTCCAGAATGCAAATTATTTATTCTAAATGTATCAATATCAAAAGCACGTTCGCGGGGTATTCCTCTATATGCCATTTGTATGATATATGCGTACTCTAATGCTCCTTGTTTTTTGGTACTTAAGTATTTTATATATCTTAAAGTTGCCTCTTTTCTTGCAGCATCAGGCATATTCTGAAATTTAAACTCTGTTAAAAATTCAATGATTCTCTGAATTGGAAGCTTGACATATCCATGATTTCGATCGTCCGTACCATAATTCTCAAACAATTTCAATTCTACATCTGCAAGGAAGCGGTTTACAAATGTGGTATTTTCATCAATTGCTTGGAACGCATTCATTTTACGCCATCCATTCAATTTTGTTGTTACAGTATGTTTAGATAAGATATTTTTTCGCGTGGCATTTAATCTATTAGAGATTAATAGTAGTCGCTCAACATCTTCAAGGTTTTTATTATCGAGAAGCCATTTTCTCATTTCTTCTTCATGCTCTACATATTCTTTGTATTCAATTATTACCTCAAAAGGTAAAAACACACGGCATGACCAAAGATAATTTTGCTTATATCCAAAAAAACGACATCGCTGTTGAATTGTATCTGCGGTAGATTTTCCGACACTACATCTCGGCATATATGTTACTGCAAGATGCTCTACAGTAAAACCCCGATTAAGCATATCTGCTCCAACCAATATGTGAGAACAACTGCTAGCCCAATCAATCTCTTTATTTTCACCTTGTCTCTTATTCCTGCTTATAACTAATTCAACATTGGTGTCAAGAATGATATCATCTATACAGCACCAGATATCCTCAAAGGATGGGGCTGACTCATTGTGAGCTTCATACATCCGTATAGATTCTGGATAACATTTTGCAAAGCTATCTTTCAATTCTTGGTATCCCAGGTCTTGTTCTCCATTAGCTAAAATATTCGACCATGCATCAATGATATTTTTTATCCATCTATAAAATTTCTCGCTCGCATCTTGATCTCTATCCGCATGTATCATCATAGATAAAAAAGATTCTTTCTGTAAAAGTTTTACTATGATAGCAACACCCATTAAATGTAACTGTAAGGCGTTTACAAGTGAATCCGGACAATCAGCAAGGTTATTGTGCTTTGAATGAAAAACTTCTCCTTCAGGAATTGTTATGATTAAACCTGGCTCATCACAAAAAAAAGTTTTGCCACCAGTATAAGTTTTGCCAGGAGTCAAAACAGTATGATGCTTAGGTGATAGTAAGTCCATTATACTTATTAACAATGGTCCTTGCGGAGTTGCCGTATATTGTATGTAGGAATGGTTTGCCAAAGCCCCCTTTAATTTCATGATACTACTATATGTAGTTGTATATTCATCATCTTCCCATTCTTCTGATTTACTATTTTTGTAAGCATAGCCATTCAGACTTGCTTGATCAGCTTCATCATCAATAATTAAAACTCCTGCTTTTCCTAATGTCTGTTTAAGTTGCATGGAATTAAACATTGCAGCCAAGTCTGAGATATACTTATGATGTTTAAGCACTGTTATCAAAATAGTTGGTTTAGAACTAATATTCAAAGCATTGCGTATCCTTTGCGCATATTCTAAAGTCGGATTTTCAAAAAGTTTATAGTATGCGCTATTTGCACTTCCATTAATTAAATCCTTTCTTAATCGTTTAGTGGTCTGAGAAAGAAGATTGTTTTTAGTTCCGGCAAAGTATATAATTATACGAAACCCATTGTCGTGAGCAAGTGCAGAAAGCGTTGTGAAAGACATGGTTTTACCACTTTGTACATAACCTACCACTAGATTGGTTACAGACTGCACTTCATTTTTGTAGGGGTTTGTACAATGCGATAAGATTTCAATTGTTTCAGAACTCAATGTATCGATGCCATCTTCATCTAATTTTTGCCCAAAACGAGACAATAATTCCATTGTTCGTTCCCCTATGACTGGAGAAAAATCATTTTTATGAGTATTGAGTATTTCTATTTCCATAACTACTGCAAAATATTTTGATTAAATAATATACGCAAATTTGATGCGAATTTAGTGCCTTTATCTGGTGCCATAATTTCAGCTAACGTCAATGCCTTAAAAATAGCAACTATCGGTGCATAGTCCTGTCCTTTTTTAAAATGCTCAAATCTCGTAAAGAACGGATGTGCTAAATTAATTTTGCATGATATTGATTTGGTATCAAGAAATAGATTTTCTTCTGTGTCAGTAGTAATTACAGAGTACAAAGAATCAGTTTCTGTTTCAGTTACCAAATCCATTGTGAGGATATAATTTTTCCCATTGTATTGAAAAGATTCACTATAGCTATCAAGTGGTTTTGCATTTATAATTACATCTTCGTTTTTCTGCAAATATTGTTGGTTGCTAATTTTGGCTTCCACTTCACTAACTTGACGAGATAGTTGTTTGGGTTTTGCCTTCTTTTCCAAGTCCTTTTTTATAGCTTTGGAGATTTTTGTGTATTGATCTTTACCGCGTTGTCTATAATTATCCGTTTGCCCAAGAATATTCAGATTGTCCGCTTTTAATTCATCCTTTAAGGCGTCCATAAAAAGATATAAATCTTCTTCTTCTCTGAAACCATTTTTATTAAATGATACTTCAAAACCCTCTAATTCAATTTCTCCGAATAAACGTCTGTATCTAAAACTACCAGACTGTCCAAATATAACAGTTGGGAAATACCTCTCATCTCCTCCTCCAACAATTACTCGACCTCGACGCATTAACACTAAACCATTTGCTCCATTTTGGATTTTATCAAGTATTGCTATGAATCCTTTTGCTTTATATTCCCCCATTTCAAAATCTATTTCTTTTCTCCAAAGAATATTTTCACCATCAGGAGTTTTATAGAAAGGGGCATAAAGTATTCCATAATCTGGTGCTTCAAGACTTTGACCATTTACAATGATCTCAACATTCCCAGTTCTAAGGAACTGTCTGTAAATACTTGATAAGTGTCTGCGTATCTTTTCCATTTGCCCTGGTTTTGGCGCATTTGTGGATAATTGAGATAATATTATTCTTGTATAATGCTCATTAGCTGGAGCATTTTTCTCAATCACAACAAGTTCTTCCTTTTCCTCTGTTGTTACTTTTTGTAAATCAAATTCAGTAAAACGTTCAACATCTTCTCCTAAAGCTTTTGTATATACACACCATTTATTTGCGAGCCAAACAGATGCTGTTTTCATACCCATTCCAAATTCATTTAAGCCGGTGTCATCCAATGGAATATGCGCAGGCTCAAAAGCCCTTTGATAGTTTACAGCATCAATACCTGCGGCATTGTCAGATATTAAAATTGTTCTATTCTCCCAATCAACAGAAATCTCAATGCGAAGTTTGTAATTAGATTCTAAATCAAATAATTCTGTTTTATGATTCAAGAAACTTTGCACTGCATTATCTACATACTCTCCCAATGTATTTGAGACGGTATTGTTTAAATTTCGAAATGTACTATATACATTGGGTTTTAATGCAATTGACACCTTATTTATTTGTTTCATTTCCATCAAATAACAAATTTATTGCAATACGTTTTACAACTTCTACATTAACCGCATTTCCAAAAGCTTTAAATGCGCTGGCAATCGTATCAGGATATTCCGCCAATTCTTCCATACATTGAAGTTTGGCTCCTTCTTTTCTTGTCATGTACCGACCTTTTTCTCCATTGGGAGTTATCAACCACGGAATTATAGGAATTTGAGTTGTTGTTAACACCAATGCAGGCGAATAGGTCGGCAATTTCACACGCATTCCAGATGGACGGAACTGAATAATTTTATTATATATTGTAGGGTGTTCTTCATAACCACAATTCCATTCAAATTTTTGATGGCTATTTTCGAATCCTTCTTGCTTAATTTCATCAATCCATGCATCAATCCATGATTTATTATCTTGATAGAATTGTCGGTTCTGTCTGATGAATTGTTTTTTCCAATCCGGGAATTGTCGTCCTGTTTTAGGTTTTCCTTGAGAATATATGGGAAGAAGTTGCAAAAAATCATCTTTTGAGTTTCCAACTATATCTTCTCCAAATTTACCTTTTTTCCCAGACAATTGTTGCCGTTTCTGAAAGTAAGGTGCTACCCCCTCGTAATCATAAGTGGCACCAAATTCCATTGCCCAAATAGGGAATGTTGGTAGTGTACTCTTATTTTGAGAAAGTAAATCCAAGAATTTTTGCCATGCTGCCATGTGCTTTCTCGTGACTGGACGTAAAGACATATAGTCTGTATCTTCAGGAATTAGTATTTGAGAAATATCACAGTCAGGCCTTTCCTCATGTTTTGGAAATGCAAAAGTTTGCAACCCACCTCTACTTTTTAAACGACCAACAATATACATTCTTGTTCGATGCTGGGGAATACCAAAATAATGGGGAGATATAATATCTTCTTTTACCTCATAAAGCATTGATAGCTTTTCATGAATTACACGATACGTATTTCCTTTATCATGAGATTTCAAGTTAGGAACATTCTCAAGAAATACAAATTCAGGCTTGTGAAATTCGAGAACTTCCATTATTTTATTAAACAAGTTGCCCCTTTCTTTCTCATCCTGAAACCCTTGTTGTTTTCCTGCTTGTGAAAATGGTTGACATGGAAAACCACCACATAAAATATCATGTGATGGAATGTCCTTTTCGATATTAATAAGATTAATATCCCCAGCACACTTCATACCAAAATTACTCTCATACAAAGTGCGTAAATCTTGCTGGAGTTCACTAGCAAATACACATTTGCAGCCCAATTGCTCTAAGGCCAAATGGAATCCTCCTAATCCTGCAAATAAATCTATAAACTTATATGTTGGCATAATTGGATCGTTTTTAAATTTGGTGTCATAATTAATTTTTCAGACATCCAATAGGTACAACATAGACTCCATCTGTTCGCTTATAGGCAAAATCACCAACGCCTGTCAGCACCATACAAAAAGCAGGAGCTTTCATTCGAGATGTATCTATGATATTTGAGAGTGCCATTAATGTTTTTGCACCATCCTCAATCAATTTCTCTCCACCCAATTTTATTTCAATGAGACCATACGAACCATTACGCAAATGTACTACAGCATCACATTCCAAACCATTCTTATCTCTATAATGATAGACAGAACCATCTAAGGCATCAGCATAAACCCTAAGATCTCGAATACACATTGTTTCAAAAAATAACCCAAAAGTATTTAGGTCGTTAATTAAATCATTGGGACCTAAACCAAGGGCTGCCACGCCAACCGAAGGGTCAACATAATACCTTGTATCAGATGTACGAACCGCTGTTTTACTTCTCAAGTTAGGATTCCATGCCGGCATATCCTCAATTACAAATATTTTCCGCAAAGCGGTAAGGTACGCATCTATCGTTTCATCGCTGACATCCTCTGGTTCATTTGTTGATATGTCGGCAAGGATTGTGGCGATACTTGCTTGAGAGCCTTGATGCCTGGCATATGAACGCATAATTCTTTTTGCCCGTTCTGCATCTCGTTTTACATTGTCTACTCGTGATATATCGCTATTTGTTATCGCTTTATAATATTCTGTTGCCTGTAATAGTGCCGCCTTTTCTGTTTTCTTTTGCAAAGCTTTAGGCCACCCCCCACGGCAAACAACAAACGCAAGCACTGGCAATGTAAGTTTATTCAAGGCTCCTATTTTATCCGGGGCAAGGAACAGTTCCGACAGACTTATCTCACCTGTAGAATCCCCTGATTCCCACAAACTCATAGGACGCATGGTGAGCCATCCATATCTTCCAGTACCTGTGTGGTGAATTTCCTTAGCTTCGACAGGTACAGCAGAACCTGTAAGCATAAACTGCCCGTCTTCATCTCGGTGATCTACTTCAAACCGAATAGCATCCCAAAATTGAGGAACTTCCTGCCATTCGTCAATCAAACGAGGAGTTTCCCCTTCGAGCAAAAAACTAATATTGGTTTGAGCCATTTGCCTATATTGCTGTTGCTTAGTAGGGTCATCCATATAGATAACACTTTTGGCCTGTTGTTCAGCCGTGGTCGTTTTACCACAAGCTTTAGGTCCCTCTATCAATACAGCACCCATCGCCTCTAATTTATCACGCAGAAGTTGATCCGCTATTCGATTCTTATATTCCATACACCGTATTTTTCTGCAAAGATAGCTTATTTCTTTGTATTCCAAATCAATTTCAAAAATATATTTGGAAATTTGACGCAAAATCATTTGGAAATTTGGCTTTGTTTCGATTGGAAATTTGGCGTATAATTATTTTATACTATTGCGGTGATATTATTTACGGCATTTTCTTTGGAATATTCTCTATCTCTGACCTCATAATTAGGTATTAAGCATTTGCCACAGCCGTTTTCGTTTGGGCTTGCCCGTGTGCCACGAAATATCTTTCGGGGGAGCCTAATACCCCAACCGCCTTACGGCGTCGGGTAGGCTGCCATACAATCTGCAAGCAGAGGCGGTGGGATTATCCGATATATGACGGATTATAGAATGGCAGTCAAATGGATAAACAGCCTTTCCCGGTCGGAAGATTTTAGACCTCAATTCGCGAATAGGTTTTAACCGACAAAAGGGAGCTGAAAAAATTGTTACCAATAATTGTTTCTCGCGGGTTAAGAACGGATTTGCTTCTCCGACATAATCCGTTCATTTCTCAGCGGTCGAATTACGACCTTTTCCTTGTCGATAATGCTACCGGCATTCGAGTGTAAGAATCCTGTTTTAGAGTACGATTTCGGTCATCAAAGTTCAACCGCATTTCTTTTCAGTTGTTTGCATGAAACGGTTTACTTTAGTTTTCTTGCCCTATATATAGAGAAATACTAAACTAAACAGAATTATATATACCCGCGCGGGAATAAACTACACCTGCAAAAAAAACATCGGGAAACCAGAAAATTCGGCAGTTGCTTTAGTCGAATAATCCGTTTACTAAATTGACCGCATCGTCCTTTTTCTGATTGATGATTTTGGCGTAGACTTGCGTCATTTTCACATCAGCATGGCCGAGTAATTTCGAAGTGGTGTAGAGGTCTGCTCCGAGCGTCAGCATCATTGTCGCGAACGTGTGGCGGCTCGTGTGAAATGAAAACCGCTTATCTATTCCAGCCGCTTTCGCCCAAGGTTTGAGAAGCGTGTTTATCATCGTTGGGCTCGGCAAATCGAATACATGATCTTCCGATGTCTTCTCTCCACGTTCCGGCATCCACTTCAAGGCTTCGGGGGAAAGCGGCAGATAAATCGGCTCTTTGGTCTTTTGCATAGATACAGCCAAACGATATTGTCCCCTATCAACAAAGACATCTTTCCACTTTAAACTGATGATATCGCTTATCCGCAGTCCGCAGAAGCAGGAGAACAAATAAGCCTGTTTTACGGCTTCGTTTTTCATCGGAGCAGCAATCAATGCCCGCACCTCTTCAATGGTCATATACGACCGCTTGCTCTCCGGCAGACGGATTTTATCCGAATTGTTGATCTTCGTAAAAGGATTGACTTTTATAATTTCCGCTCGCACGGCTGCATTCAAAGCTCCGTTCAGAATGCGGTAATAGGTGTGTAGCGTAAAATTAGATACTTGTTTGCCCTTCGGTCGATATTCAGTCAATAGATAGTCGATATACTCTTGACAAAACGCCTTGTCGATTTGATCCATCGTTACCCGTTCTCCGGCATAATTTTTCAAGATGCGGATAGTAACTTGGATTTGGTTTCCATCTTTCTTTCCTCGCTTCGCCTGATTCTCTTTGTAGGTTTCCATCCAGTCCAGAAGAAAAACCTTTTCACGGGTTTCGATACCCGCTTCGCCGTTGGTAAGTTGAATGATTCGTTTCGATTTGATGGCATTGGCTGCGGCCATAGTCGTTTGATTCCGCACACGGGCATTGTTATCCGTTTCGGGGATAAGATACATCTTCAGATACTCATACGTCCGTTTGCCGTCCCGATAGATATCCAAATACAGACTTTTGTTTCCATTGGCCAACTCTTTCATCCGAAGACGGATAGGTTCTTTGACTTTTGCGGGCTTCTTTACTCGTGGCATAGTTCCTCCTTGCTTTACTCGTTATTCCTGCCACAAAGGTAGAAAGAATAATCCGAATTAAGGAACAAATAAAAAACAAAAATGTACCGAAAAAGAACCAAACAACAATAATCAAGTAAAACAAGAGAAGATGTAGATACAGCGTAATTACTTATTATACAGATTGTTTATTTTCACTTGATTAGTTTTTGTTTTCTCCTTCAATCTATACTATATAAATCTGGTAAATTTAAAATGAGATCAAAAATAATTAGTCTAAGCATGTTTGTACCCTCCATAAAGGGCACAGGCTGCTTTTACTTATTTTGATCTCGGGCTTACCAGAGCCTAACCAAAGAAATAAGAAAAGGAGTGTTGTGTCCTTTTCTTATTTGATAACAAGCAGTATTTTGATAAAAAACAATATAATGGGGGAGGCCGAAAAACCGATAGAGTAGGTAACTTAAAAAAATAATAGTATGAGTAGTCATTTATGGAAAGTCACTGCCAAGAAAGCGGTGGGAAAAGTTGCTAAAGGGATGGAAGCGGAAGTAGTGAAAAGCGGAACTACTGCCAAACCGGTTATTAAAGAGATAGAAGAAGCGTTTAAGCGCAAGTATGGAATTTCTTTGATTTCGGGATGTAGCTTGGCAAACTTCGATATGGTGGAAGTAAAATAATAGATATTATGAGTTTATTTACAGAAGAAGATAAGATTTTCGAAGCGTGGAAAAAGGTATTGGAGAACTCGCATTTAGTAACAGACGGCATTGTCGATGAGAAAAAATGGTTAGAGTCTTCACCAAAAATATTGTTTGTATTGAAAGAAGCCAATCATAAAGGTAAACCACATTCTGCTTCTCTTTCAAGAGAATGGTTGTATGATGGAGCCGGAAGCAATACTTGGGGGAACATTGCGCTGTGGACACATGCTATCCGGCATTATAAAGAGAATCTTCAATGGTCGGATGAAATCAATCTACGTTCATTGGAAAAGGCGAGACGCAAGCATCATTTACAAACGGTCGCGGCGATGAATCTGAAGAAGACTCCCGGAGGTGCAAATACCAATAAAGCCGAACTTCGTGAATTCGTGAAAAAACACAAGGGCTTGCTGCGCAGTCAGGTTGATCTTTATTGGTTTCAAACCGATATTATTGTTTGTTGTGGGGTAGAAGTTGGTAGCTTGTTCCGGAGCCTTATAAAAGACATTTCGTTGCAAAAGCATGTATTTGAAACTGCTGATAAGGAGATGGCAAAGAAAATTCTTTATTATCAGACCGGTGATGGAAAGCTGATTATTGATTTTTATCATCCGCAGGCTCATATAAGTAAGGGGTTTATGTATAATTCTATTCGCGACCTTGTGTCGTTCTTCTCAAATCTTAGTTGAATAGGATTGGATATGAGTGCTGATGAGGTAACATTAACTAAAATTTCTGAGCCTCTGTATGAAACGCATGCCAAAGACTTCATCGAGCATAGCTATCCGGCAACAATGCCAATACAATGATGTTCTTTACTCAAAAAGGTAAATGTTACTGGCTAAAAGTATATGAAATTCCTGAAGGAACGAAGAACTCAAAAGAATGTGCCATTCAGAATCTGCTGAATATCGATTCTGACGATGCATAAGCCATGTAAAGAGAAATAAGAGTTTCGTTTTCATATCTGTTATTTTTAAGTTATTACTTTGATGCAAAGGTAAAAGCAAGAGGGTGTCGAAACTCTCATAAACTAAAAATCACCCTCGCCACAGGCTGAACTGCACCCCAAAAGTTGGACATAAAACTTTAGGAGTGTAGTTCAGGCAGTTGTAGCGAGGGTGATTTCAATAAAAGGGGAGTTTTGACACATCCCCCAATTTGTTTTATCAGGAAGTTCACTTCCTTTTTTTGATTATTCAACCGGACTGAATGTGACTTGATTCACTTATCTGTTCCTTCACTCCATTGTTTACCGAAACTCGTCTGTTCTGTTTCCACGCATCCACGATGTCCGTGCACCTTACATTCATCCAATGCTGATTGTAACTGCTGGAATTCATCATCGGAAAGCGTGACGTTCCAAGCCCCCAGATTCTCCAGAATCCTTTCCTGATTCTTGGAGCCGGGAATAGGTACGACATTGGGATATTTATGGAGCATCCACGCGAGCGATATCTGGGCGTTGGTAGCCTTCTTCTCCACGGCGAACCGATGCAGCAAATCAAGTATGGGCTGGTTGGCCTCGATATTCTCTTTCGATAATTGGGGGACGAATTTCCGCACGTCATCGAAGCCGAACTGCTCCTGTGCCGTAACCTTGCCCGACAGGAACCCGCTTGCAATCGGCGAGAACGGTACGACTCCGATTCCTTCCTCAAGACACACCGGGAAAATCTCCGTTTCGCAATCGCGTTCCACCATCGAATAGATGTTCT